>Ga0181525_10000015_pt1 | contig 145009 bp, 135 predicted proteins | sample PEATcosm2014_Bin_48_FD_121100 | JGI IMG/M metagenome (GOLD analysis project Ga0181525, IMG submission 121100) | Peatland microbial communities from MTU Mesocosm Facility, Houghton, MI, USA - PEATcosm2014_Bin06_10_metaG | ecosystem: Environmental > Terrestrial > Soil > Wetlands > Peat | place...
CCGAGCGTCAGATGGCGGTTGGGATCCCGCGTGATGTCAATCCTGTCGGGGTCATTGAACTGGGCCGGATCACGGTTGGCGGCGCCGATCATGATATGGAGAATTTGGCCCTTGCGGATTTTCTTACCGCCGATCTCAAAGTTTTCGCGGGCGGTACGGATGCCGCGCTGGGTCGGCGCGTCGTAGCGCAGGAATTCCTCAGCTGCGAGATTGATAAGCTTCGGATCAGCCTTGAGCTTGGCGAGTTCGTCCGGGAATTGGTGCAGCCACCATAGCGACATGGCGATCGCGCTGCGCGAGGTCCCGCCGCCCGCGGTTGCCATCATGTTGCAGGTAGCGAGTATTTCGAGATCGGTCATCTGCTCCCCGCCGACCTCTGCCCGCACCATCGCGGAGATCATATCCTCGCCGGGATTAGCGCGACGCTCCTCGATTAAAGGCTTGAAAAAAGCCTGCTGAGCATCGAGGATTTCGCGTTGCTCCTGCGCCATCGCATCCTTGTCGGGCGCAACTGGCTGGAAAAGGAAATTGGAGCAGCGATCGCTCCAGTGCCGCATCGTCAATTCATCAGAATCCGGCAGACCAAGAAGATCCAGCATGACCTGGGTCGGCAGACGGGCGGCAAAGTCGAGATAGGCATCGAATGACTCGCGGCCGTGCAGCGAATCGAGAATGACATCGACGCGGCGCTGCATCATCGGCCGCAGGCGTTCGACTGCGCGCGGAGTCATGGCTTTCAGAAACAGCGCCTTCAGACGGTCGTGATACGCATCGTCGCGGTAGAGCAGCCAGCGATGATAATGCGCGACGATGTCGCTGAAGCGCTCCGGATTCAGGCGCGGCAGATAGGAGTAGAGCGTTTCGACCCGATCGACGCTGAGATCGGGACGATCCTGCAGCTCGAAGACATCGTCATAGCGCGTGAAGTACCAAGCCTTGGCCCGTTCGGACCAATGCACCGGCTCGCGCTCACGCAATGCCTTGTAACAGGGATAGGGGTTCTGAACCGCCGCGGCGGTGAACAAGCCGTAGCTGTCGGCTTCGGCCTGCGTTCGACTCATGCGGGACCCCAGGCGCGCAGGCCGACTTCCACCAGGCGCTCGATCTTGAGCGTCTGGAGGTCGGTGCTGAGCTTGCTCGGCATCACCGCGAATTTCGACATTGCGGCGCTGGCGAAGCCGCATTGCGGGCAGATGCCGAGCCGATCCATCGGCGCAAATCGCACGGCGTCGTCCAGCCGCCGCATCAGATCGTCGGCCGATTCGAGAGCGGGATTTTTGGTGCTGATGATGCCGAGATAGGCGCGCTTGCCGACCGGCAGGTGGCTCAGCGGCGCAAAATTGCCGGCGCGTCGGGAGTCATATTCGAGCAAAAAGGCATCGACGTCGGCGCGCGTGAACAAAGCCTCGGCGATCGGCGCATAGCCGCCATCGCCCACCCACAGGCTTTCCATGTTGCCGCGGCACAGATGCATGCCGATCGTCAGGTCGTCAGGCCGCCCGGCGACCGCGCGGTTGAGCACGTCGATGTAGAGCGAGACGAGTTTGTCGGGATCGTCCCCTTCGCTCTTCGCCAGCGCGCGGATGTTATTGTCGCATAGGAGCGCCAGCGGGACCTCGTCAAGCTGCAGATAACGGCAGCCCGCCGCGTAAAGCTCTTTGATTTCCTGCTGAAAGACCGCGACCATGTCGGCCCAATATGCCTCGACGTCCGGATAGACTTTGCGGTCGACCGCATCCTTGAACTGGCCGAAGTGCATATGCGACGGCGTCGGCATGGTAACTTTGACGCGATTTTTCGCCGCCGACTTGATGAACTTGTAGTCGTCGGTGACGATCGGCTTCGTGCGGCGCACGGGCTTTGTCGCCATCGGAGCAGGCGACGGCGTCGTAAATCCTTCTTCGTTGCGAAACACCAGCTTTGAGGCGCGGAAATCGAAGCCCTCAACGGCATTGAGAAAACCGCGCGACCAGCCGCCCCGCCGGAATTCGCCGTCGGTCACGATCGGCAAGCCCAGCCTCTCCTGCATCGCGACGGCGTCGCGAATGGCGCGGTCCTGCACCTCGCGGAGTTTCTCGGGTGGAAGCTTGCCCGCCTCCCACTCGCGCCACGCTGCAACAAGTTCCGGCGGCCGTTTCAGACTGCCGACGTGATCGATCGCGTTGGACGGAACCCGAGATGACGCCACCTAAGCCTCCCTAGTTTCATATCGCTGTCGCGTTTTGCGGCCTTCGTCTTGTGATCGGCTCGTTGCCGGTGCGCCACGGCCGGCGCGCCAAAACCGCGTCGAGTTCGGCTGCGTTTGCGGCAACGCCGAGGATGTAACGATCCGGTCGAATGACGACCGCCGACGTTCCGAGTTCGGCGAGGTAGCGCGCGGCATCGCCGTCCGCGGCAACTAGCGCCACATCGCTGCCCCTGAGCCTTGCGGGCGTTGCCGCCGGCAAGGTTTCGATGAAATCGGCACTTGCTAGAACCACAAACCGATAGCCGACGCGATCGTCGAGCATCGTACCATCCGCAAGTTTCGGCTGACGCGCGCGCGTGCCGACCGGCGGCGGCGCACCGCGGTCGAGGCCGTGGCCGAGCCGCGGCGCAAGCGGCCGCAGCATGGTCGGGTTCGCCACCAGGTCGCGGTCGCGCTGCCGGGCTTTTTCGGGATCGGTTGCCTGGATCACGCTGCCGAGCTCGACGGCGAGCTCGATATAGGCTCGCACGTGCTCCATCCGCTCGGTCTCGTACGTATCAAGAAGCTCGTCGGGCGCGTCGCCAGCAATCACGTCGCTCAACTTCCAGGCCAGATTGCCGGCGTCGCGCAGACCCGAACACATACCTTGTCCGAGGAACGGCGGCATCTGATGTGCGGAATCGCCCGCCAGCAATAGACGGCCGCGCCGCCATTTGGTCGAAAGCGCCGAATGAAATGTATAGACGACCGCGCGTTCGATGGTCGAAGCGGCGGGTTGGATGTTCCAGGGCTGCAACAGATCGTAGATGCGCTCAGGCTGAACGATGGCCACCGGATCGTCATGCGGCATCAGCATGAACTCCCAGCGATGGCGCTTGCCGGGCATCGGAATAAAGGTCGTCGGCCGTGCCGGATCGCAATACTGGATCGCATCGATCACCCGGCCGGTTTCGTCCGCGGCTTCCAGCACGCCGGCCGGCGGATAATCTAGAATCATGTCAAGCACGATCCATCGCTCGTGCGACCGCAGGTCCTGGAGCGCCGCGCCCATAAAACGCCTGACCGTCGAGCGCGCACCGTCACAGCCGATGACGTAGCGGGCGTTGACCTCCATCAATTCGCCGGAAGCGAGATTCTCGTAGCGAACGCGCACGCCATCGTCGTGCTCGTCGAGCGCGAACGCATCGCAGCGCGGCCGCACGTCGACCGTCGAAAGACGCGCGACGCCGTTACGAAGGATCGTCTCAAGGTCGGGTTGGTAGAAGCGGTAAGCGTTGTTCCAGCCTTCGGCAGCCATGCCGGCGCGCGTGATCAAGAGGATGAGCTTGCCGTCGGCATTGACGTGGCGGATGTTGCGGCTCACGTCGAGCTTCGGCAGCAACTCGTCCGCCAGGCCCATGGTCTGGAAGAGACGCATACCCTCGCCATCGAGGGCGACAGCGCGCGGCAGGTGATAGACCGACGACTCGCGTTCGAACACAACGACCTTGAGGCCGCTGCGGCCGAGCAAGTTTGCCAAGCTCGCGCCGACCGGACCGAAGCCGATGACGCAGATGTCGAACTCGGGCGGCGACATAGCCGTCTCACATCGCCGTCAAATCCTGTCGCGGCCGATCTTGGCGGCGAGTTCCGCCTGGAACATCTCAACGGGCTTGAAGCCCGGCGCGCTGCGGCAGAATGCGTCGGATTTGGCGCGTATCTGATCGGCCGGCAGCGATAGATCGAGGTCTTCAAGACAGGGTTGATCGATATACCATTGGGTATCGCAAAACACTTCCAGCCTGTTTCCTTCCGGATCGCGGAAATACAGCGACCAAGCGTTGCCATGATCCATCGGCCGCATGTCGGTGACGGCGGGCTCATTCTTGACCCTCTGCCAGATCGCCTGCAGGTCTTCGACAGCGGCGACGCGAAACGAAATTTGGTTGATGTGGTTGAAGCCGAGTTCCTTCGGCCGTCCGGCGACCAGTGCGACCTGATGGTGATCCTTCGGATCCCAGCTTGTGAATACGATGTCGGCGCCGCGAACCTTGCCGCGATCGGTTACAGTAAATCCGAGGACGCGCGTGTAAAAGTCCTCCATCAGCGGCAAGTCGTGAACATAAAGCCCGATGTGGCTCATACTCAACGGGACCCGCCGCGGCGGCTCATGACGAGACGCCGTTGCGGAGTGCGATGCTGGTGCGGACATCCAAGTCCTCCCTTGCTGTTTTGCCCAAAGGCTAATGTCCCGCGAAGCCAGCGGCCAGCAATCTTGACTGAATGTCCGCAGAGTGGACAATGCCGGAACCGGGACGTCAACGATGGCGCAACGTAGCGGCAAAGTGCGGGACGGCGGCGTGCGTTCGCTGGAACGCGGCCTGGCATTGCTGGTCGCCATGAACCGGCGCAAACTGCCGTCCGTCGTCGAACTTGCCCGCGACACCGGTCTTCCGCGGCCAACTGTGTATCGGCTTCTGGAAACGCTGAGCCGGGCCGGATTCGTCACGCGGAGCAGCCCGCATGACCGCTATTGCCTGACCAGCCGGGTCCGCGTCCTCAGCGACGGCTTCACCGAAGAGGATTGGGTTGCCGACATTGCCGCTCCGCTGATGTCGCAATTGACGCGCCAACTGGTGTGGCCGGTGGCCCTGATGACGTTCGAGCAAGGCCGCATGCTGGTGCGCCAGACCACTCACGAAGCTAGCACGCTATCGATCGATCAAGGCATGGTCGGACGGATGTTGCCGATGTTGCGCACGGCTGCAGGCCGTTGCTATCTCGCCCTCTGCCCCGGCAGGGAGAGGCATGCCATCCTCAGTATGCTCGCACGATCCAAAGCGGCCGAGGATCGCGGTGCGCGCGAACCGCAACGGTTGACCAAGCTATTGGACGCGATCCGGGCCAGGGGCTACGAAATCCAGGATCGCGAAATCAATCCGAAAACGACCGGCATCGCGGTACCGGTCAAGGTCGGGCCACGCTTGCTCGGCAGCTTGTCGCTGATCTGGATTTCATCCGCACTGACAATCGAAAGGGCGCAGGCTGAAATTCTGCCATTGCTGAGATCGACCGCCGGCCGCATCGCCGACGCGGTTCACGACCGAAGACTGGATGACGTCGTGTCGAGGTGAGGCCGCAGACTTTAATGCATCAGCAGGTGCGGTAGCCAAAGAACAATCCCCGGTAACAGAATAAGAATTATCAGTACCGCGAAGTCGGCGATCAGAAACGGAATCACGCCGCGATAAATCGTCTGCATCGAGATTTTAGGTGCGATGGCGTGCAGCAGGAATACGATGATCCCCATAGGGGGATGGATCAGCGCCATTTCAACCTGAATGAGACAGATCACCCCCCACCATAACGGGTCGTAGCCGAGGTTGACGACAATCGGCAGAATAAGTGGCAGCGTGATGAGGATGGACGACATCTCCTCAAAAAAGGTTCCAAGCAGGATATAGACGATCGTCAGCGTGAAGATCACGCCGAGCGGCGGAAAATGATGGCCGTCGATCCACTGGACCAGTACCTGCGGAACGTGCGCTAGATTGATGAAATAGGTGAAGATCGGCGCGGCCATGAGGATCAAATACAACATGGCGGTGACGGAACCCGCCTCATACATGCCGCGGACAAATCCTTGCCAGCTCATCCGCCGCCGCGCCAAAGCAAACAAAAGCGCGAGGATGGCCGCGGCCGACGCTGCCTCATTGACGGTGAATATTCCGCTGTAGATGCCAATGAAAACGCCAAGCAACAGCGCGAGCGAAGGCGCCGCGCGCTGCGCCGCATCAAGACGCTCGTTCCACGGCACCCGCGCGCTAACCGGTGCTAGCCCTGGCCGAAAGCGCACGACGATGGTGATGGCGATAAGGTTGAATGCGATGGTGATCAACGCCGGAACGATGGCGGCGACAAACATGTCAAGAATGAACGTCTTCGCAACGACGCAATAGATGATCATCACCAGTGAAGGCGGGATCAGCGATTTGAGTGTTCCGCCCGCGGCGATCACACCGGTCGAAAACGCCGGCGAATAGCCGCGGTCCAGCATCTGCGGGAGCGCGACTTTGCCGAACGTCGCCGCGGTCGCAGTGCTCGACCCGCAGATTGCGCCGAATGCCGCTGAGCCGCTGATGGTGGCGTAAGCCAACCCGCCACGACGATGTCCGATGAATGCCGCCGCAGCACGGTACACGTCCTCGGAAAAACCGGCCATGCTCGCGAACACGCCCATCAAAAGAAAAAGCGGCACCGCAGCGAGGTCAGTGCTGGAAAGAACATAGGATGGCTCTTGGGCAAGGAAGGAGAAGGCCGGCCGCCAGCCGCCACCTTCGAGCGCGAAGCCGACGACTCCGACCGTCATCATCGCAAAGCCGATCGGAACCTGCAGCAAGATGAGCGCAAACAGCGCTGCAATGCCCAGTGTTCCAATTAGCGCGGCTTGCAAATCGCCCTCCCGGTACCCCTTCAGTCGGCGTTCGGCGGACGTTCGCCGACATAATCGCCGCGAACGGTCTTAAACCCCACAATCAACTGCAAGACGGCGCTCACTCCCAGGATCAGCGCGACGGCTCCCCAAACCGGAGCGGTCGGAATTCGCAGCATCCATGTCGCGGTGCCGGTCGCTCGCGCCTCCTCAGCGAACAGCACGAATTGCCAGGTCATCAGTATCAGGATGATTTCGACCAGGACGGCAGCACCGAAGTCGGCGATTTGTCCCGCACGCGGACCGATCACGATGGAAAGAAAGCGAATTGTGATGTTGCTGCGCTCGACGATTGCAACCGGCACGCAGCAGGCGACCGCAAATGCGGCCACAAGCGAACCGGCATCGCGCACTGCGTCAATGGGGCTGGCGAAGAAGAACCGCAGCAACCCGTCCGCCATCGTCATCACGGCAAAACACAGCAGGGCACCAAGACCAATGACCGCGAGCGCCCGTGCAAGCGAATTGCTCGCCCAATCGACCCACCCCATCGCATGAACCATTGCGTTTACATGCGGCGATGCGACGTAGCCATGCGGAAGAGGCCGGCATGTTGCAAGGCCGCACCTTCGCGTGTTGCCTTCAGTGAAGGCGATCCGTGCCTCAGCCCTTTCCTTCCCCGCGCACCGCGGCCAGTTCCGCATCGAGCGCGGCCTTCAATTCCTTGTGCCGCTCGCTCACGGCCACCCACTCCTCGCGCACCGGCGTCAATAGTCTTTGCGCTTCGTCGAGTTCGGCCTGCGACGGGAAGATCACTTTGTTTTTCGGATTACTCTTCAGCTTTTCCAGATTGGCCTCGTTGTAGCTGGTGATCGAGTCGATCCATGTTTTGGTGAGGCTGTCGCCGGCGTTACGTTGGATCACGGCGCGCGCGGATTCCGGCAGTGCGTCGAATTTCTTCTTGTTCATCAGGATAGTGAGGGGAACAACCCCGAGGCGGATGAAGAAGTGGTAATTCGTGACCCGGTCCAGCCCGAAATCGAAGAACGGCGCCAAATGCGAGGTCGTTCCGCTGATGGTGCCACGGCTGATCGCCTCAGGGATTTCGGTCACCGGCATGCCGATGGGCACCGCGCCGAACGCACGCAGCGCTGCGCTTTCGTTCTTGCTGGACGCGCGAATCGTCTTGCCCTTGAGATCGGCGATTGAATTGACCGGAAAGTTGGTGTGGATGGAATAAGGCGCGGTGCCCCACAAGCCGATCACATAGAAGTCGCTGTAATCACGTAGAACATTGTGGTCATTCAGCCGCGTCGCCACAAGCGACGCTTCGCGCAGGTCCCTGAACATCCCGGGAAGCTCAAGCACTTCGGTCTCCGGGAAGCGGCCCGGTGAGTAGGACGGAATGACCCAGGCTAGGTCGGCAACGCCATCGATCACCATCTGCGGCTGTTGGCCGGGATTGCGGCCGAGTGCGCCGTTCGGAAACAAGTCGAACACGACGGCATTGTTCGTCTCGCGCTGGACCGTTTCGGCAAAAGGCTTCATCACCGTGCGGAACGTCACCTCGCTGTCCGGGGTAAATACTGCCCATTTAAGGTGATCATCTGCCCGGGCAAGCTTGCCGCCAATCATGGCGGCCGCGGGCATCGCCGCGGCGGTGGTCAGAAACTTGCGGCGGTCCATTATCATCCTCCCTATTTGTTTGCGTCTTTGCTTATCCGCTGTATGCGGTTGCTTGTTCAGGCGTTATCTCTCCCATGCGCGCAGGCTCGAATTAGCGCGTTGACGGTAGTGTGCCGTATTATTGCCCGGCAATACAATGGCGCTGGCATCGGAGTCCATGGTGCGGACCGTCCGGCACGCCGAGCGGACGCGCCATATTGGCTTAGCTACCGTGGCAGAACCCTTGTCGGCCGCGATCAGGCGCACGTCCACAGCACGGACAAATCGCGGGAAGAGATTGCGTCGCGCGCGCCGCAAGAGCAGCGTGCCCGCTTGAAAAAGATCGTCCAGGTCCGGGGCTCAACACAGGACGCTCGCTAGGGAGATACGTAATGGGCACCAGCCGCATTTTGACGAGTCACTCCGGCAGCCTGCCGCGTCCCGACGAGTTGATCGAAGCCAACCGCGCACGCGAGGCCGGCGTAACAGCCGACGAGCAGCGTTTCCAGGAACAACTGCGATCGGCCGTGTTGGACGTGGTGCGCCGGCAACAGACCGTCGGCATCGACGTTCCGGGCGATGGCGAATTCGGCAAGTCGATGGGGCATCCGGTGAACTACCGCGCCTGGTGGAGCTACTGTTTCAATCGTCTCAGTGGACTCGATCTGGGTGGGCCCGGTTTGTACGACGCCCCGCCGAGACGCGCCCGCGCCGGTGAGGTCGTGCTTACGAGCCCCGCTGATCGCCGCGATCGGACAAAGTTCGCTGAAGTCTATGGCGATCAGGAAGGCAGTGTGTATACCGGACCGCGGGCGGCGACTTGGCCGATCTGCGTCGGGCCGGTCTCGTACAAGGGGCAAAGGGCGATCCAAGCCGATATCGTCCACTTCAAAGCGGCGCTCAAGGCTTGCGGTGTTGAAGAAGGCTTCATGACCTCGGTCGCTCCTGGGAGCGCGGCGCGGCTGGCTAACGCACATTACAAGACCGATGAAGAATTCCTGTTCGCTTGCGCCGACGCCTTGCGCGAGGAATACAAGGCCATTGTTGATGCCGGCCTGATCCTTCAGCTCGACGATCCGGCAATGGCTGATAACTGGGACATGGTCAATCCCGAGCCGACGGTGGAGGATTACAAAAAATTCTCATTGATCCGGGTCGAGGCCCTTAATCATGCCATTAAGGGTTTGCCCCAAGATCGGATACGGTTCCATTTGTGCTGGGGTAGCTGGCACGGCCCGCACACCACCGATATTCCTTTGCGTGACATTGTCGATGTCATGTTGGCGGTCAATGCACAGTCTTACTCTTTTGAGGCGGGGAACGTCCGCCATGAGCATGAGTGGACGGTGTGGGAGGACGTCGCGCTTCCCGACGGCAAATGCATTTTGCCCGGCGTGGTCAGCCATGCGACCAACGTGGTGGAACATCCCGAGCTCGTTGCGCAGCGCATTCTCCGATTCACCAATATCGTGGGCAGAGAGCACGTCATCGCATCGACCGATTGCGGCCTTGGTGGGCGCGTCCACCCTATGATCGCTTGGGCCAAACTTGACGCGCTCAAACAGGGGGCGGCCCTGGCGAGCCGCAAGCTATGGAGCAAATGATATAACACAGCCTTTCCGCCGCTGCGGCGGCTGGGCATGGCGCAGCTGCGCGAGGCGCAGCGCTTGCAAGCAAGAAAATTGTGGTCGTGATCGCCGCAAGGGAGGATTAAAACGTGAAGCAAAGCATCGATCGCATCCTCACTACGCACGCGGGCAGCCTGCCGCGTCCGGAGGACTTGATGGAGCTTTACCGGGATGACGCTCCCCACGCTAAATTGCCGCCGCTCCTTCAATCGGCGATTGCTGATGTGGTGAGGCGGCAAGCCAATACCGGCATCGATATCGTCAATGACGGCGAATTCGGCAAAGCCATGCGTCGGGCCGTCGATTTCGGCGCCTGGTGGTCGTACGTGTACGACCGTCTGGCGGGCTTTGAGGTCAGAACGGAAACCGCCGAGAAGGGGCGCGCGGCGTGGACGGTCGGCAGCAAGGAGCGCAAGGAGTTCGCCGAATTTTACGCGGAAGACGGCGGCATGGGCAACGCCCGAACCGGCAGCAGCAGCTCCCGGATGTTCGGACTCACCTGCACCGGGCCGGTCAAATATGTCGGGCAGCGGGCAATCCAGCGCGACATCGATCTCCTGACGTCGGCCATCCGCGGTGTCAGCATCGAAGAGGCGTTTATCACCGCGGTGTCGCTGGCCACGCTGCAAATCCTGGCAAACGAACACTATAAGGATCAGCAGGACTATACGTGGGCGTTGGCTGAGGCGATCGGGGAAGAATACAAGGCGATCGTCGACGCCGGATTCATCCTTCAGATCGACGATCCGGCCTTGGTCGACATCTGGGACTGGTGGTTCTCGCTCAAGGGGGACATGGCCGGCTACCGCAAGTGGGCGGAATTTCAGGTACAGGCGGTCAACCATGCGTTGCGGGGAATCCCCGAAGACCGGGTCCGCTTTCACATCTGCTGGGGGAGCTGGCACGGCCCCCATAGCGAGGACGTGCCGCTCAAGGAGATTGCGGATTTATTGCTCAGGGTGAAGGCGCGGGCCTACTCGGTGGAAGCCGCCAATGCTCGTCATGAGCACGAATGGAAAGTCTGGAAGCACGTAAAGCTTCCGGACGGCAAACTTTTGATCCCCGGTGTTGTCAGCCACGCCACCAACATTGTGGAGCATCCGGAACTGGTGGCCGATCGCATCGTTCGTTTTGCGCAACTTGTCGGTCGTGAAAATGTGATCGCCGGCACCGATTGCGGCCTCGGAGGGCGCATCCATCGGCAGCTCGCGTGGGCGAAGCTTACTGCGTTGTCCGCGGGTGCAAAGCTAGCCAGCAAAGAACTCTGGCATTGACGCCGATGATTGTCGGGCGCACGCAATATTTGAACCGAGAACTGAGTCTGCGGTCCCCGCGGCTTTGTCCCGCGCGCTGACCCCCGCCCGACTTAAGAATGGCAGGCCCCCGTGGCGGAACCGATAATCACGCCGCCAGTAGCTTCGGATTTCGCCAGACTGGCCTATTAGGTAAAGGAAGTTCGCAAGCTAACCGGCGTCGGCAACACCACGCTATATCGCGCGATTGGCAGCAAAGAACTTCGTGCAGTAAAGCACGGCCATAAGACATTAATATTCGCCAAGGATCTTCATGCCTGGCTTGAAGACTGCCGGCGGCGAACGCGCGAGCGCCACGATAGTATGTCGGGCAACGAACTGGGCAGGCGCGTTGGCAAGGACCTTCGCGGCGTGGGATAGACCGACATCGGTCTCCTGAGCCATCTTCCGCATCGTGCTTGGGATGCCGAAACACAAACCGAGGCCTCTGTCATTATGCGCGCAGCCGCGAAGCGGTCCTAAGCTCCCCAAGGGTAGTACGACGAGCAGTACGACATCACACCCTCGTCACTCGTCTAACGCCCAAAGATTTAAAGCGTTTCTCCCGCGCCCGTCACGCTCCATCATCGGCGCGACTGAGAAATTACGGGCTTTTTCGAGCACTTCTAAACCGTCTTTTGCCTGGGCAGACTGGGCAATAGCGAAATTTGACGGCACAGTCACCCCTTGCGGGCGGTGCGTTGGTCTATTCGCCGCTGTGCGCCGTTTGGTATTGCCCGTTGGCCTTCCAACGATCGCATCATTCGACAGAGCCGGTGATGGACGACAAGGAAAGAGCAGCACTTGGATCGATCGCCGCCTCGGCGGGGCTCACGCTGGCGAAGGCCGTCGTCGGCGTGCTTACCGGTTCGCTCGCCATATTGTCGGAGGCCGGCCATTCGCTGCTCGACCTCGCCACCACCGTGCTGACCTATATCGCCGTCCGAATCTCCGGCAAGCCGGCCGACGCCGAACATCAATACGGCCACGCCAAGGTCGAGAGCGTAACGGCGCTGATTGAAACGGCGTTCTTGTTCCTGCTCGCCGCAGCGGTGGTCTATGAGGCGGTGCAACGGCTCCTCGGCGGGCACATTTATGCCGTCGAGGCGAGCCTTGCGGCATTCGCCATCATTGCGATCTCGGTCGTTGTCGATTTCTTCCGCGCGCGCACGCTAGGCCGCGTCGCCAAGGCAACCTCGAGTCAGGCGCTGGAGGCCGACGCGCTGCATTTTCGCACCGATATGTGGTCTTCGGTCGCAGTGCTAATCGGGCTTGCCGGCGTGGCGCTGGGTTATTTCTGGGCGGACGCGATAGCGGCGCTGGCGGTCGCCGTGTTCATCGGCGTTGCCGGCTGGCGACTCGGGCGCCGCACCATTGACACCCTGACCGACACAGCGCCGGCCGGCGTGAGCGAACGCATCGCCGCGATCGCGCGGCGGGTGCCCGGCATCGTCGCCGTTGAGCGCGTGCGCGCCCGTCCGGCCGGCGCGGTGCTGTTCGTCGAACTTGGCGTCAGCATGAGCCGCACGCTGCCGCTCGACCGCGTAACTGCAATCAAGGAGCGCCTTGATTGCGCCATCCGCGCCGAATTGCCCGAGGCCGAAGTCACCGTCACCACCGAGCCGCGTGCGCTCGACGACGAGACCGTGCGCGAGCGCGTCATGCTGATCGCGCTCAATAGCGGGCTCGCCGTCCACCACGTCGCGGTGCAGGCGCTCGCCGACCGGTTGTCGGTCTCAGCCGATCTCGAGGTCGAGGGCACGCTGCCGCTTGCCGCCGCGCACGAAACCGCGAGCCGGCTTGAGGAAGCGATCCGCGAGGAGCTTGGGCCGGAGGTCGAGGTTGAAACGCACATAGAACCGCTGCCGGCGCCCGTGCTTGCCGGCCGCGACGCCACTGCCGGGCGCGTTGCCGAGATCGGCGCGGCGCTGTCAGCGCTCGCCGCCGGCTCGCCCAGCCTGGATGAGGTGCATGACGTGCGCGTGCGCGAAACCTCCGACGGCGAGATCGTCAATTTTCATTGCCGCGTCGATCCGGCGCTGTCGGTTAGCGCGGTGCACGATCTCGTCGACGGCATCGAGCGCGGGCTGCGCCGGCGCTTTCCAAGTATCGCCCGCATCATCGGCCACGCCGAGCCGCGGCGCGAAATGAAGGAAAGCTGAACGTTGCCCGCGTCCGGAAAATATATCCGTCTTGCTGGCGGTGCTCGACGCCGATAATTTTCGATCATGCAATCAAAGAGGGCGCGACAACTCATGTTGTGAAAAGGACGTAGAAATGCCCGGGAATGGAGAATTGAGAGCGCGCAAATTTTTGACCGGCCTATTGGCTGCGGGCGCCTTGGTGGGCGCTTATTGTTTTGCCACGGCCGGCGTCTCGGCGCTGCTGATGACGGCGATTGACATGCCCGCCCAGGCCCGCGGCGGCCATGGTCACGGCGGCCGCGGCGGTCATTGGGGCGGCGGCGGCCACTGGCACGGAGGCGGTTGGGGCCGCGGCCACTACTGGCATGGCCGCTGGTGGGGCCCCGGCATCGGTCCGTGCTGGCGCTTGACCCCTGTCGGCTGGATTTGGGTCTGTGGCTGAACGAAGGGCTGAACACACTGCGATCCCGGCTGCGCGGCATTTGCTGCCGCCGCCGGGATCATTGCGTCTTCGATTGAGGGCGTATGCTTTCCAAGTGCGGGCAAAGCTTCTAAATCAGGCCGATCATGCGCACCGAAGAGCCGCGTCCCGTCCGCCTGAAGGATTACCATCCGCCCGACTGGCTGATCGAAACCGTCGATCTCGACGTCTCGCTCGATCCGACCGCGACCACGGTCCGCGCCAAGCTCAAGATCAGGCCGAATGGCACTGGCACCCCGGCCCCGCTCGTTCTCGACGGCGAGGAACTCAAGCTGCGCTCGCTGACGCTCGACGGCAAACCGCTGCCGGAAGCAAGCTTCGTCGTCACCACCGACCGGCTTACCGTCGCGCAGCCGCCGAACCGGCCGTTCGAACTCGCGATCGAAACCGTCATCGACCCGGCCGCCAACAGCCAGCTTATGGGCCTCTACCGCGCCGGCACCACCTACTGCACGCAGTGCGAGGCGGAAGGCTTCCGCCGCATCACCTACTTCCTCGACCGGCCCGACGTGATGGCGGTCTACACTACGCGCATCGAAGCCGATAAAGACGATGCACCGGTCTTGCTCGCCAATGGCAATCTTGTCGCGCACGGCGAGGTACCCGGCGGCAACCGGCATTTCGCGGTCTGGCACGATCCGTTCAAGAAGCCCTGCTATCTGTTCGCGCTAGTCGGCGGCAAGCTCGCGCGCGTCGCCGATGCTTTCACCACCATGTCCGGGCGCGACGTCGCGCTGCACATTTATGTCGAACCGGGCAAGGAGGACCGTTGCTTCTACGCCATGGATAGCCTCAAGCGCGCCATGCGCTGGGACGAAGTGGCATTCGGCCGAGAATACGATCTCGACATCTTCATGATCGTCGCGGTCTCCGCCTTCAATATGGGCGCCATGGAGAACAAGGGCCTCAACGTCTTCAACGACAAATACGTGCTCGCCTCGCCCGCAACCGCTACCGATACCGACTACGCCCATATCGAGGCGGTGATCGCGCACGAATACTTCCACAACTGGACCGGCGACCGCATCACCTGCCGCGACTGGTTTCAGCTTTGCCTGAAAGAGGGCCTCACCGTCTACCGCGACGAGGAATTTTCCGCCGATCAGCGCTCGCGCGCGGTCGAACGGATCAGCGACGTGCGCGCGCTGCGCTCGCACCAGTTCGTCGAGGATGCCGGGCCGCTCGCGCATCCGGTGCGGCCCGAGCTCTATCACGAGATCAACAACTTCTACACAACAACGGTGTACGACAAGGGCGCCGAAGTCGTGCGTATGATCAAAACCCTGCTCGGGCCTGATCTCTTTCGCACCGGCATGAACCTTTATTTCGAGCGGCACGACGGCGAGGCGGCCACCGTCGAGCAATTCGTGCAGTGCTTCTCCGACGTGAGCGGCCGCAATTTCTCGCAATTCATGCGCTGGTACACGCAAGCCGGCACGCCGGAAGTCATCGCCGCGCCGCATTACGATGCGCGCGCCAAGACCTACCGGCTCGACATGAGCCAAACCGTGCCACCGACGCCAGGCCAGCCGGACAAGGCGCCCATGCTGATTCCGCTCGCGCTCGGCCTGGTCGGCCGAGACGGCGGCGACCTGCCGCTGACGCTCGACGGCAAGCCGCTTGCGAGCGGCGTCGTCGAATTGTCCAAACCGAGCCAGAGCTTTGTCTTCACCAGAGTCGGCGAGCGGCCGATCCCCTCGCTCAACCGAGGATTTTCCGCCCCGATAAAGCTGTCGCTGCCGATCGAGCCGAACGATCTGCGCTTCCTCGCCGCCCACGATTCCGATCCGTTCAATCGCTGGCAGGCGATGCAAACGCTGGCAATGTCGCTTCTCACCGCCAATGTGGCGGCCGTGCGTGCGGGCCTGCCGGGGCGCGAGGACGGCGGCTTGATAGCCGCGCTTGCCGCCATTCTGGCCGATGGCAAGCTTGAACCTGCCTTCATCGCGCTGACATTGTCGCCGCCGAGCGAGGCCGATATCGCCCGCGAACTCGGCCATGACGTCGATCCGGACGCGACTTTTGCCGCGGGGCGGTACTTGCGCGCGTCAATCGGCGCACGGCTGGGCGCGGAACTGGCGAACGCCTACTGGCGGATGATCACGCCGGGTCCGTACCGGCCGGACGCGCAAAGCGCCGGGCGGCGTGCGCTGAAGAATATCTGCCTCGACCTATTGGCGGCGACTGAGGACGGCGAGGCGATGGCGCTTGCGCTCGCGCAGTATACGGGCGCTGACAACATGACCGACCGCATGGCGGCCCTGGAGACACTTTCGCTGCACGACCGCCCCGAACGGGCGCGGGTGCTGGAGGACTTCTACGCCCGCTACCAGGACGATCCGCTGATCATCGACAAGTGGCTGGCATTGCAGGCGGCCATCCCGGAACCGGCGACGCTCGACCGCGTACGCGCGCTCACCTCGCATGCGGCCTTCTCCCTCGCCAATCCCAACCGCGTCCGCGCGCTCATCGGATCGTTCGCGCAAGTCAATCACACCCAGTTCAACCGCATCGACGGCGCCGGTTACGATTTTGTCGCCGACATCGTGCTCACGATCGATCCAAAGAATCCGCAAGTAGCCGCACGGCTCATGGGTGCGTTCCGCTCCTGGCGGGCGCTCGAAGCACAGCGCCGCAAAAAGGCGGAAGCGGTCTTGCGCCGTGTCGCTGCGACGCCGTCGCTGTCGCGCGATGTCGGCGACATCGTCGCGCGCACGCTGGCGGAGAGTTGACGGAACAATCGGCGTCATACAGCCGAACGTTCCGGAAAGACCGGCTTGCGCTTTTCCAGGTGTGCGGCAAGACCTGCGGCCGAGTCCGGGCCGGTGAAACCCATGAATTCCAGCGCCAGCGACGCGTCGAAGATCGGGCCGGCTTGGCGGAGCCAGTTGTTGAGCGAAAACTTGGTCCACCGGATGGCGCTTTGCGCGCCCTCGGCGAGCCGGGTCGCGACTTCGACTGCCTTGCCGTCAAGCTCGGCATCATCGACGGCGAGACTGACAAGCCCGATCCGCTCGGCCTCCGCGCCGAGCAGTTGATCGCAGAGCAGAAGATAATATTTGGCCTTGGCCATTCCGCACAGGAGCGGCCAGATAATCGCCGCGTGATCGCCGGCGGCCACGCCCAACCGGGTGTGGCCGTCAATGATGCGGCACTCCCGGCTCGCGATTGAAATGTCGGCGAGGAGCCCGCAGACGAGTCCAGCGCCAACCGCGACCCCGCGCATCGCGCTGACGATCGGCTTCGAGCAATTGATGATGTTGTAGACAATGTCGCTCGCCTCCCGCCAAACTCGCGAGCGATCGTCGAAATTGCGCATGATGTCCTGGATCATGGCGAAATCGCCGCCGGCGGAAAACATGGTGCCGGCACCGGTGATAATCGCGGCATTGATCTCAGGATCGGCGTCGACGTCACGCCAGATGCGCGCGAGCTCGGCATGCATGGCACGGTCGGCAGTATTGAATTTGCCGTTGTCCATGGTGATGCGCAGTACCTTTGGATGCGGGTTGTCGAATTTCAGCCGCGAATAGTCGGAATAGCGCGCGCTCATGTTACGACCTATCCTTGCCATGCTGTTTCTGAAACATGGATGGTAGCCGCCCGATTGCGGATTGTCGCCTCTATCCGGACATGAAGCCTGCGGGTAGCGTTGCCAGTCGGCGGTCAAGAGCCGCAAGAGAATTCGGGCGCTCCTTCTGAGCGATCGCATCGACACGTCGAACCTCGAACACGACGGCGTCGTCTCGACTGCTCCCCTCACCTACCGCTTCGGGGCGGAAGGTTTTGTGACGCTGTTTCGCTACGGAGTCGCGGTCATTGCGTGCCTATCGCCGCAACAAGAGGAGGAGGTTCTAAAAGGCCTGCAACCGCGTTTGATCCGCCCGATAAGACCGTTCGAAGAAGAGACGGCTTTTGTCGAAGTCGCCCCGGACAAGGACGATCAGATCCTTCCCGGCGGACCGATCTCGCTCAAGACCGTGACGCCCGACCATTTGATCGTTATTGCCGACGCCCTCTCGAAAAGCGTCGTGCTGGCGCGCGACGAACGCGAAGTAGCCGCGGTCTTCGAGCTGGTGGAGCCGTTTGCACGCCACCTTGCGGAGCGCGGTCGCGCCGGCGCCAGTCGCCGTACCATTCTGAGACTCATCGGTAACGCGCTGCTTGTGCAGCAGCGCTTCTCGGGACGCGTTGCCGTCGCTGACAAGCCCGACGTCGTCTGGGATCGTCCGGACTTGGACCGGCTCTACGCTCGGCTGGAAGACGAGTATGAGCTGAGGGAACGCGCCGAAGCGCTGGCGAGCAAACTTTCGGTCATTGCCGAAACCGCGGAAGTGCTCACCGATATCATCGACACCAAGCGGTCGTTCCGGCTCGAGATTATTGTGGTGATCTTGATCGCCGTCGAGCTGATCATTGCCGGCTACCAGCTGCTGCATTGACCCCAAGCGCCTACGTCTTTGATTTGACTCAGGCTTTCCTGACTTGCCGGCAAAATGACAAAAAGGTCTGGATAAGGTCTGGATAGTGTTAAGAAAAATATTGACTCCTGACTCTCGACAAATATTCGCGCATCGATTCTTATCAGGGTGATTCGGAAAAAGATGCGGCAGTAATTCCTTCCGATCGCGGGTGCAGGGGACGTTCCGAAACGGAGGCAGGCATGGCGCGCGCCGACACGGCGAGTGCGTCGCTACGATCGGATTCGATCCAGGGCTTGGCAAAATCGATTGCCAAGCCCGCCTACCGGCGACTCTTGAGCGCTGAGCCGTTGCTCCGCCGCGCTGTCCCCGTTCTCATCGTTGCCTTTCTCATCACGATCTGCGTCGGCGCCGCCGTGCAGGTGCTCGAACAGCGCCGGCAGATCATGCAGCAGGCGCGCCAGGCAATCGAGGGGCTCGCCGATCAGCTCGCCTCCGAGCTCGATCACGCCGGGCGGGAAGCAAGGATAGGTTCCGGACGCACTACGGTCGCGCTCGAGCGGGCATTGCCGGCCTGGGCGATGGTGGGCCACCGGTCGATCCTGGTCGCCGATTCCGATGGCGCAATCGTCGCCAGCATTCCGAACGATCCGCAAAAGCTCGGCCGCCGCATCCTCGATTTGCTCGGGCCGTCACAGCCGCTGACGACGTTCGGCGCCACCACCGGCGCGCTCGAGATCACTTTGCCCGACGGCACCACTGCTTTGGCGACCGTACGAGCGCTGCGTAATCCGCTCGGCTTCGTTGCCGTCACCGAGTTGGCTAGCGACGCGCTCGCCGGCTGGCGCTCGGCCACCGCGCTCACCATTACGCTATCGGCCACGACCGGCTTCGTCGTGCTGATCCTCGGCTTTGCCTTCCATTGGCAGGCAACGCGGGCGCGCGAGGCCGATCTCATCCACGATACCGTCCGTTGCCGCATCGATACGGCGCTTAACCGGGGCCGCTGCGGGCTGTGGGACTGGGACCTGGCCCGCGGCCGCGTTTTCTGGTCGCGGTCGATGTTCGACCTCCTCGGCCTCCCCGCCAAGGACGATCTGCTCAGCTTCGGCGAGCTCAATGCGCTGGTGCACCCGGACGACATCGACCTCTACGACCTGGCGCGGCAGCTCGCCGACGCCAAGGTCGCCTCCATCGATCACGCCTTCCGCATGCGGCACGCCGACGGCCGCTGGCTGTGGCTGCGCGTGCGCTGCGAACTCGCGCGCCAGCAGGGCGAAGCCGGATTGCATCTCATCGGCATTGCGGTCGACGTTTCCGAGCAGAAAAACCTGGTTGAGAGAACGACCGCCGCCGATCTACGGCTGCGCGACGCCATCGAGACCATCCCGGAGGCGTTCGTACTGTGGGATGCCGATAATCGGCTGGTATTGTGCAATTCGAACTTTCAGGAATTGCACCGCCTGCCCGACGCAGCGGTCACAGCCGGCACCCCCTACGAGGCTGTCGTCGCCGCCGGCCGCAAACCGATCATCCGCACCACCATCGCCAACGAGGACGGCCAGAAGCAGGGCGCACGCACCTTCGAGGCGCAGCTCAACGACGGGCGCTGGATGCATATCAGCGAACGTCGCACCAAGGACGGCGGCTACGTCTCCGTCGGCACCGATATCACCAAGATCAAGCAGCACGAGCAGAAGCTCGTCGAAGGCGAGAAACGCCGCATCGCCACGATCAACGATCTGCGGCACTCGCAACAGGCGCTGGAGCGCCAGACCGGCGAGCTCGCCGAGCTCGCGGAAAAATATGCCGAGGAAAAGACCCGGGCCGAAGAGGCGAACCAGGCCAAATCGAAATTTCTCGCCAATATGAGCCACGAGCTGCGGACCCCACTCAACGCCATCATCGGCTTCTCCGAAATTATGGAATCGGCGATGTTCGGGCCGCTCGGCGCGCAGAAATATACCGAATACTCCCGCGACATCCGCGAAAGCGGCCAATATCTACTCGACGTCATCAACGATATTCTCGACATGTCGAAGATTGAGGCCGGCGGCGTCCACCTCAATCCTGAAGTCGTGGAACTCGACCGCATCCTCGCCGATTGCCTGCGTGTCGTCGTGGGACGCGCCAATGACAAGCATCTTGTTCTGAATTCGCGCGTCGCAGCCGGCATCAAGTTCAAGGCGGACCGCCGCGCGCTCAAGCAGATCGCGCTCAACCTGCTATCGAACGCGGTTAAGTTCACGCCCGACGAAGGCGCAGTCAGCGTGCACGGGCGCATGCGCGGCGGCATGGTGACGATCGCGATTACCGACAACGGCATCGGCATCCCGAAGGATGCATTGCACAAGCTCGGCCGGCCGTTCGAGCAGGTTGAAAGCCAGCTCACCAAGCGGCATCAGGGATCGGGCCTCGGGCTCGCCATCGCCAAATCGCTGGCCGAGCTGCATGGCGGCGCCATGCGCATTCGCTCGGTGCTCGGCGCGGGCACGACGGTCGTGGTGCGTTTGCCGCTGGAGGCTCGCGAAGCGGCGGCCGCCGACAGGGAGGCCATTCCTCTCCCCCTCGCGAGCTGATCCACCGGCCTTGCTGCCGCGTTGCAGCCGGAATAAATGAGCGGAGGACGCGGGGTCTCAGCCTCGGCGAATTGGCATGCCGCAGAAGATTACGACCGGGTTTCGGGCATTGCTTGACGCGGCCGAGCGCGAAATCGAGACGCTGTCGGTCGAGGAAGCGCTCATTTTGTACGGGCGCGGCGACGTAACCTTTATCGACCTGCGCGATCCGCGCGAGCTTGAGCGGGAAGGCCGCATGCCCGGCGCATTTCATTGCCCGCGCGGCATGCTCGAATTCTGGATTGATCCCGATAGCCCCTACTTCAAGCCCGTGTTCGGTGAGGATAAACGCTTCGTGTTCTTTTGCGCCGTCGGCTGGCGTTCGGCGCTCGCCGCACAAACCGCGCATAGGATGGGGTTGCTGCCCGTTGCTCACATCAAAGGCGGCTTCGGCGAATGGCGCAAGGCAAACGGCCCGGTCGAGCCGCCGCAGGTGAAGCCGAAGTCAAGCTAAGGCGCTTTCCCTAACATCCGCACAAAACATTCGCGCACCTGACGCTGCGTTTCGGCGACATGCGCTTGCAGCGCCGGGAAATCCGGCAGATCGGCGGCGCGGGCAAGGAGCGCGAGCACGCCGGCGCCCGCCGTCTGCGGGTCGAAGGCGTCCGGCAAGCACAGCCGCAGGATTTGGGTGAGATCGTGAAAGAGCAGCACCGCAGGGCGCAGCATTGCCGCGTCCTCGGGCTTGAGCAACCCCGCGCGCGCGGCTTTTTCCAGCATTCGCGCCGTCGAGGTGTCGAGGATGTCCGGCGCGGCGGAGGCATGCACGAGCTGGAGATATTGGGCGATGAACTCGATATCCACCAAACCGCCGGCCGCGTATTTGAGGCCCCAACGATCGGCATCGCCCTTTTCCTTGGCGATCGCCGCACGCATCTCGACGACGTCGGCGGCGATCGCGCGCGGGTTGCGCTTGCGCCGCAGGACATCGCCGATCGCCGTTTCGACGCGCGCGGCAAAGGCGGGAGAGGCCGAGATCACCCGCGCACGAGTGAGCGCCATGTGCTCCCAAGTCCAGGCCTCGCGCTCCTGATAGCTGACGAAGCCTTCGAGCTGCGTTGCCAACGGGCCGGAGCGGCCGGACGGGCGAAGCCGCATGTCGACCTGGTAGAGCACCCCGTAATTGGTCTGCACGGTGAGCGCACTGATTAGACGCTGGGTCAGCCGGGCGAAATATTGCGCTCCGTAAAGCGGTCGCTTGCCGTCCGAGTTGGGATGCGCAGCGTCGAAATCGTACACGACAATGAGATCGAGGTCAGAACGAGCCGTCATTTCGCGCGCGCCAAGCCGGCCGAGCGCCAATATCGCCGTCTGCTGGCTGCGCAGGCGCCCGTGCATGGCGGCGAAATCGGCTTCAACGTGGGCGTGCAGAGCGCGGACGAGGACGTCGGCGAGCCCGGCAAAAACCTCGCCGGCCTGCTCGGCCGATAGCGACCCCGACAGGATGCGCGCGCCAATCAGGAACATGTGCTCCTGGCCGAACAGGCGAACCGCATCGAGCATGTCTTCGTAGCTACGCGCCTGGCTGAGCGCGCGGGCAAGGTCCGCCTCCAGCCGCCGGGCGTCGGGCAGCGCGCCGAAGAAGCTCGGATCGATCAGCGGATCAATGACGTGCGGCTGCTGCGCCAGAATATCCGCGAGCCGCGGCGCGGCGCCAAGGATAAGCGCGATAAAGCGAATGAGCTCGGGATTCTGCCGCAGCAGCGAGAGCAGGCGTCCGCCGGCGCGCAGCCCGGCAAGAAAGCGGTCAAACGCCGCAAAGGCCGCATCGGGATTTTCCGCCTTGGAAAACTGATCGATGATTACCGGAATGAGTTCGGCAAGATTCTTGCGGGCCTGTTCGCCGCGCAGCGCCCGGTAACTGACCGAGCGCCATCGCCGCACGGCGGCGGCAAGCTCGCGCGGCTGCCGGAATCCGATTTCCGCAAGCCGATCGAGCGTCTCGCGCGCTGCCGCCCCCTCGCCTTCCGCGAACGAGAGGTTCTGCTGTTGTGCCAGCAAGGCCGGTGCGCTTTCAAACAATCGGACGTAATGCCTTTCCACACACCGCAAATTCTTGAGCAAAGCCGCCGCGAATACATCACGGCCCGCGATACCGAGAAAACGAGCGAAAACGTCGAGCGCCTCGCGTTCAGTCGGCAGCGTATGGGTCTGTTCGTCGGCCTGCATTTGCAGCCGATGTTCGACGCGACGCAGAAAATCGTACGCCGTCGTCAGCTCGTCGCGCGCCGCTTCATCGATCCAGCCACCGGCGGCAAGGGCGGCGAGCGTGGCGACGGTCTCGCGCCCGCGCAAGCCGGGATAGCGTCCGCCGGCGATTAGCTGCTGTGTCTGTACGAAAAACTCGATCTCGCGGATACCGCCGCGGCCGAGCTTGATATTATGGCCTTCGACCGCGATCTCGCCATGCCCGCGGTAGGCATGGATCTGCTGCTTCATTGCGTGCACGTCGGCGATCGCAGCGTAGTCGAGGAACTTGCGCCAGATGAAGGGCGAAAGCTCAAGCAGCAGCTTTTCGCCGGCTGCGACATCGCCGGCGCAGGCCCGCGCTTTGATCAGCGCCGCACGCTCCCAGTTTTGCCCCCTGCCCTCGTAGTAGTTGAGCGCGGCGGTGGTCGCGATCGCGATCTGGGTCGAAGACGGATCGGGACGCAGCCGCAGATCGACGCGGAATACGTAGCCGTCCGGGGTGCGTTCCTGCAGCAGCTTCACGAGATCGCGTGTCAGCCGTACGTAGAATTGCGTTGGTTCGACAGTCGGGGCGAGCTTGCCGGTAGCGGCATCGAAAAACACCATCAGGTCGATGTCGCTGGAGAAATTGAGCTCGTAGCCGCCCATCTTGCCCATCGCGAGCACGATATAACCGGAGGCGATTTCCGGATTTTGCGGATCGGGCGAAATGAGCTTTTTGCGCGCAGCGGCCTCGCCGAGCAAATGTCTGACCGCAATCGTGAGCGCCACATCGGCGAGATCGGTCAGCCCGGCGGTGATGCGCGCGACCGGCCACACGCCGCCAATATCGGCGAGCGCGATCAAAAGTGCCGCATCCGCTTTTGTTCGGCGCAGCAGCCGCATCACGTCCGCCGAAGTCCGCGCCGCGGCGGCAGTTTTACGGGTCCGGTCAAAGAGCGCCTTCAGCTCGCTCTCCGGATTGCCGCCGAGGAAACGAAGCGTCCGCGTCGGGTCGGCCTGAACGAGATCCCACAGGTAAGGCGCCGCCTGGGCGACGCCGCCTAGCAAGTCGCCCGCCGCCGGATGTCGCGCGACAAGCGCAGCGAGCGTACGGCCAGACGCCGTCCGTGCGATGCTTTTGAGCCATTGACTCAGGCGGCCGCGGCCCTCCGGCGAAGCGCGCGGCAGGGCACCGGCCAATCGCCGTACCAATGCTGCTTCGTCGCTCGCTCGCTTGCGCCGCTTGACCGGCGCCGGCCGCCGCATCACGCGCCCGCCGGGCCGGCACGGGGCAAGGCGATCACGCTACGCAAACCGGGATGGTTATCCTCAAGCTTGAGCTCACCACAGTGCAGCCGCGCAACGGCGGAAGCGAGGCTCAGGCCCAGCCCGGATCCAGGCTGCGACCGGCTTTGCTCAAGCCGTACGAAACGCTCGACCACGTGGCCGCGATCGGCATCGGCAATTCCGGGGCCGCGGTCAGCCACCGACAGCGTGATGCGGTCACCTTCGGCGGCGGCACTGACCACGATTTCGGCCGCGGCGCCATTGATCTTGCTGGTTTCCGGCCCGGCATACTTGATGGCATTGTCGACTAAATTCGCCAACGCCTGGCTCACCAGCTCCCTGTTTCCCCGCACTCGCGCTGCCAGCGGCGCATCGACCTTTAACGCCAGTCCTTTCTGATCGGCGAGCGGCTCATATAGCTCGCCGACATCGCGCGCGATCTCGGCGGCATCGAACTCCGTCATATTGTCGCGCGCATGGCCGGATTCGGCGCGCGCGATCATCAACAGCGCATCGAAGGTGCGGATGAGCTCGTCGGATTCGGCGATGGTGGATTCGAGCGCCGCGCGGTAGTCAGTGTCGCCTTTGGCCGTGCGCAGCGCCTGCTCACAGCGGTTACGCAGGCGGGTGAGCGGCGTCTTGAGGTCGTGAGCGATATTGTCGGAAACTTCCTTCAATCCGCCCATCAGCGCCTCGATGCGCTCGAGCATGGCGTTGACATTCTCGGCGAGACGATCGAGTTCGTCGCCGGTACCCGCGATCGGCAGGCGGCCGGCAAGATCGCCGGCCATGATGGTGTGCGCTGTATCTGTCATGGCGTCGATGCGTTTGAGCACGCGCCGGCTGACGAAGAAACCGCCGGCAACGCCGAGCACGACCACGAGCGCAAATGACCAGCGCCCCGCATTGGCGATGATGCCGTAGATACGCTCGCGCTCCTCGAGGTCGCGCCCAACCAGCAGACGGAAGCCGCCGGGCAACTCTACCACCTGCACCATCGCCCGATGCTCCGTATCGTCGGTCGCCTCGATGCGACGGTATGAGGTTTCAATCCAGCCGGCGTGATCGAGCGCGCCGGGAGCGAGCGCTGCAACATTGCCGGCCAGCGCTTCACCGGTCGGCGTCGTCACCAAATAAAGATTTGATCCCGGCCGCCGCGAGCGCAGATCGATGAATAGCACCAATCCCCTGATGCCGGCTTCGGCATATTGCTCGCGCAGGCGCGTCACCTCGGCGGTCACCGTACGGGTGATCTGTTCAGTGATGAGCCGGCGCGTATTGAGCGCGAAATAACCGAGAAGCGAAACCGCGAACAAGACGAAGACCAAAAGATAGACGAGCGTCAGTTGAAACGCGGTCGTGCGCAGAAGCTTTCCCAGCGCCGTCACGGTTCAGATACTCTCGCGATCTCCCGGCCACCCCCGCCCAAGATGAGATATGGCTTGCCTGTTGACAAGAAGTCAGGCGCGCTTTCCTCTTCGCCTGGTCCTTTGCCAGAGAGACCGCCCGAACGCCAATGAAAAACAAGAAAGGTTTGGAACGGAGGAAGAAATGAGCGAGCAACCAGCCATTCCGAGCCGGCGGCCGAACCACAACCCGTTCGAAACGTGCGGCTGCGACGGGGCGAAATGATGGGACCTCTCGCAGGCTTTCGCATTGTCGAGTTTGTCGGGATTGGCCCGGGACCTTTCGCCGCCATGTTGTTCGCCGACCTTGGCGCAGAGATTATTCGCCTGGATCGACTGATACCGAGTGGCCTCGGCCTCGACGGGTCGAAGGGCTTTGACTTGCTCGCGCGCTCGCGCCCTTCGATAGCCGTCGATCTGAAGCATGCCGAGGGGATCGCACTAGCTATCGCCCTGGTGGAGAATGCGGACGGACTGATCGAGGGATTTCGGCCAGGTACCATGGAGCGCCTCGGCCTCGGCCCCGACGTTTTGCTGGCGCGCAACCCGCGTCTGGTTTACGGCCGCATGACCGGTTGGGGCCAGAGCGGGCCTCTGGCGCAGGCTGCGGGCCACGACCTCAACTACATCGCGCTGATCGGCGCGCTCGACGCCATCGGACGCGCCGGCGCAAAGCCAACGCCGCCACTCAATCTGGTTGGCGATTTCGGCGGCGGCGCGCTCTATCTCGCCTTCGGCATGGCCTGCGCCATGCTTGAGGCGCAGCGATCGGGCAAAGGGCAAGTCGTTGATGCGGCGATGACGGAAGGCGCCGCATCGCTGATGACAATGTTCTACGGCCTGCACGCTGAGGGACGTCACAGTCTCGATCGCGGCGCCAATCTGCTCGATTCCGGATCGGCCATCTATGAAGTGTACGAATGTGCCGACGGGAAATTTATATCCGTCGCCGCCATTGAGGTAAAATTCCGCGCGGTGCTGTTCGAGCAGCTCGGGCTCCCCCACGCCACCGACGACGGGCCACAATTGCGCGGCAAGCTGGAAAAGCTGTTCAAGACCCGCAGCCGCGACGAATGGTGTGCGCTGCTTGAGGGAACGGACGCCTGCTTTGCCCCGGTACTCTCCATGGCCGAGGCGCCGCATCATCCGCACAACGTCGCGCGCGGCTCGTTCGTCGAAGTCGGCGGCGTAATGCAACCGGCGCCGGCGCCGCGCTTTAGCCGCACGCCGTCCGCCCATCCGACGCCGCCGCAGGAGCAAGGCGAACGCACCCGCTCGGCGCTTGCCGCATGGGGGATTGCGCACGAAAAGATCGAGGCGTTGCTCAAGAACGGCGTGCTGGGCGAGCCGGCGACTGAGAAAGTGGCGGCGGACTAAGTCCAGTCGTCACCGCGAGCAGCGAGCGTCCCGCCCGGCAACGGCGAATTACCTTCCCTCCTCGCGGATCATGTAGCCAGCGCCGCGCACGGTGTGGAGGAGCGGCTGCCCAAAGCCTTTGTCGATTTTGGAGCGCAGGCGCGAAATGTGCACGTCGATCACGTTAGTCTGCGGGTCGAAGTGATAATCCCAGACATTTTCCAGCAGCATCGTGCGGGTCACCACCTGCCCCGCGTGCCGCATCAGATATTCGAGCAGGCGGAATTCGCGCGGCTGCAATTGCAGCTCCTGCCCGCCGCGGCTCACTTGATGCGAAAGCCGGTTGAGCTCGAGATCGCCTACGCGGTAGACGGTCTCTTCACTACGGCTGCCGCGCCGGCGCGCCAGCACTTCGATGCGCGCCAGCAATTCCGAAAACGAGTAAGGCTTGGCGAGATAATCGTCGCCGCCCGAGCGCAGACCCTTGACCCGGTCGTCGACCTGGCCGAGCGCGGAAAGAATGAGTACCGGCGTCTCCACCGATTTCGCCCGCAAACTGACGATGACTGAAAGCCCGTCGAGCTTCGGCAGCATCCGATCGACGATCAGCACGTCGTATTGACCGTCAAGCGCGAGCGCCAAGCCCTCCTCGCCGTCGGTCGCGCGGTCGGCGACATGGCCGACTTCGCGAAACGCCTTGACCAGATAGTCGGCGGCGTCGCGGTCGTCTTCGATAATGAGAAGGCGCATGCTTGATCGCCGTACCGAGAGAGCGACGGGCAAACCCGACTTATTGGTTTCTTGGGTAATGATATCGTTCTGCACGGTGCACCAGGCAACTGGTTGACGGAAATAGTGAGGGGGCGGCGAGTTTTGCCCGCCGCCCCCTCGACCGACTCCACCCCGGCGGGGGCGACGGATGCCGGGAGGCAGAGTTGGTGTTCAGTGTGGGGACGGGCCTTGCGGCCCGTCCCCAGGGTACGCCCGCCAGCGGGGGCGACGGATGCCAGCGGATCGCCCCATTACTTGGACCTCTTAAGCATCAGCCTCCATCAGGCATTGCCGAGCGGCAGGGCGACGAAACGCGTGCTTTCGCCCGACTTCACCCGGAACAACAGGGCATGCTTGCCTTCCTTGCGGGCATCCGCGAGCTGCTTGCGGACGTCCGCCGGGTTGGTGACTGTTTTGCCGCCGACGTCGAGAATGACGTCGCCGACCTGGAAGCCGTGATCAGCGGCGATGCCATTCGGATCGATCGCAGTGACGATCACGCCGGTGCCCTCGGCGCCCGCAACCTTGCTGCTGGGCGCCAGCGTCAGGCCGAGCTTCGGCATGTCGCTGCTATCGGGCGTTGTGTGTTGGCCTTCCGCGTTGCCAGCTTGGCGTTCGTTCGGCAGCGTGCCGAGCGTCAACGTCACGGTCTTCTCCTGGCCCTGACGGAACAAGCCGAGTTTGACCGAGGTGCCGGGAGCCACGGTGCCGATCCGACGCGCAAGTTCGCGCGCATCGGCAACGGGCGAGCCGTCTACGGAAGTAATGACGTCGCCGCTTTCGATTCCCGCCTTGGCCGCAGGGCCATTGGGTTGCGGCTCGGAAACCAGCGCACCGGCGGCTTTCTTCAGGCCAAGGCTGTCGGCGATTTCGGGCGTTACCGGCTGTATCTGAACGCCGATCCATCCGCGCGTGACGCTGCCTTTCTCGCGCAATTGCGTGATTACGCTCCTAACCGTGTCGGCGGGGATCGCAAACGCAATCCCGACCGACCCGCCCGAGGGCGAGAAGATGGCGGTGTTGACGCCGATGACGTTGCCGTCAACGTCGAAGGTCGGGCCGCCGGAATTGCCCTTGTTGACCGGCGCGTCGATCTGGATGAAATCGTCATACGGACCGGCGCCGATATCGCGGCCGCGGGCGGAGACGATGCCGGCGGTCACGGTGCCGCCAAGCCCGAACGGATTGCCGACCGCCAGCACCCAATCGCCGACGCGCGGCGTGGTGTCGGACAGCTTTACATAGGGGAAATCTTTCCCTTCGACCTTGATCAAAGCGAGGTCGGTGCGCGGATCGGTGCCGATCACTTTGGCGGTGTAAATCTTGCCGTCGTCGGTGGTGACCTGGACGTTCTCGGCATTCTGCACGACGTGATTGTTGGTCACCGCATAACCGTCGGCGGTAATGAAGAAACCAGAGCCTTGGCCGGTAATGACCTGATGGCCGCCGCTTTCACCTTCGTTCGGCGTACCGAAGTGGCGGAAGAAACGCTGCAAGCCGGGCGGAAGGTGCTGTTCGTCGTCGGTGAGCGAAGAATTCGCCGGCCGATCGATCTTGATGCGGACGGAGATCACCGCGGGTTTGACCTTGGCAACGATGTCGGCGAAGCCAACCGGATGCTGCGGCAGCTTCTGCGCTTCCTGCGACACATCTTCCGCGTGCGCCGGTCCGGCGAGAAACGCGCCGTGAGGCGTTAGAGCGGGGGCAGCGAAAAACGCCGCAGCACCGAGACCGGCGATCGTTGTCGCCAGGAGCCCAAACCGCCGCACGGATAATATGCGACGTGGACGTTGTTGATTACCGTTCATTACCGTCTCCACAATCGGTTGTCCGTTTTGCAACGGAGGATGGCCCCAAGGCCTCACATTTGCCGAGGAATGTGGGACTCCGCTCCTTACCGCGGCCTGTCGGCAGGATTAAAAGTTTGTAATGTCGGGAGAAAGACCGGCGGCATGGCGCACACATCACGCCGTTGTGCGCGGCGCCGCGGTACTTCAGCCGCCTTCGCGCAAAAGTTCCGACAGCCGGCTTTCTTCCGCCGGAGTCAGATTTTCCGCCCCACCCGCCGCAACGCGCCGGCGGCGCCTGACCGCCATGACAAGGATGACGATGCCGCCAAGCAGGACGGCCGGCGGCAACCCCCACAGTGCAGCCGTGTGCCACGAAAATCGCGGCCGCAGCAGCACGAATTCGCCATAACGGCCGACCAGAAAATCGATGATCTGAGCGTCGCTATCGCCCGCTTTCAACCGCTCGCGCACGAGTACCCGCAAATCATGCGCAAGCGGCGCGCCGGAATCGTCGATCGATTCGTTTTGGCATACCAAGCAGCGCAGTTCCCGGGAAATGGTACGCGCGCGCGCCTCCAGCGCGGGATTGGACAGCATCTCGCCCGGCTCAACCGCTCGCAGCGGCGATGCCGAGAACGGAAGCAAAATCGCAAAGAGCGACAGCGATACGAGGCACGCCGGAAGAATCCGCACAGCGATCACTCCGCGGCCATTTGCAACGCCGCCGAAGCTCTGGCCGGACGCGGGGCGCCGATACGCAACCGCCGATCGGAGAGCGACAACGCGCCGCCGACAAACATGATAAGCGCGCCGAGCCAGATCATCAGCACTTGCGGCTTGAAGTAGAGCCGCACGGGAATGCTGCCATCGGGATTTGGATCGCCTATCGAGAGATAAAGTTGATTGACTCGGCGCGTCATCAGGGCAGCCTCAGTGGTCGCCATGTTGCGGGCCGGGAATGTGCGGCGGCTCGGCTCCATGGCGCCGAGAAGCTCGCCGCTTGCGCGCCGCACGGTGAAGTGGCCGACGATGTCGCGATAGTTCGGCCCCAGCCGATCGAATATTCCGTCGAATGTCAGCCGGAAGTGGGCTATGTCGATGGTTTCACCGGGCTTGAGCGAGGCGATGCGCTCCGATCCCCAAGCGGTCACGACCACAATACCCATCAGCGTCACGCCGATGCCGAAATGCGCGAACGCCGTGCCCCAGGCCGAACGCGGCAGCCCACGCGCGCGCAGAAAGGCCGCGCCGAGCGGCATACGCAGGAACATGGTGCGCTCGGCAATATCGGTCAGCGCGCCCGCCATGATGAAGATCGCCAAACCAACGCCGAACGGCGCCAGGACCGGACCGCCGTGCTGGAGCGCGAAGCCGGCGGCAATCGCAACCGCCGCAAGCGCCGCGGCGGCGAGCAGGCGTTGAGCGGCGGCGAGCAAGTCACCTCGCTTCCATCCCAGCAGCGGTCCGAACGGCATGGCCAGCAATAGCGGCACGAACAGCGGGCCGAAAGTCAAATTAAAGAACGGCGGGCCGACGGAAATCTTGTCGCCGGTCAACGCTTCGAGCGCCAGCGGATAAAGCGTACCGACGAAAACTGTCGCGCAAGCAGTCGTGAGGAACAGATTGTTGAAGACGAGCGCGCCTTCGCGCGAAATCGGCGCGAACAATCCGCCTTGCTTCAGCAGCGGCGCGCGCCAGGCGAAAAGCGCCAGCGCGCCGCCGATGAACGCAACCAGGATCGCGAGAATAAAAATGCCGCGGGTCGGGTCGTTGGCGAAAGCATGCACCGAGGTGAGCACGCCCGAGCGCACCAGGAAGGTGCCGATCAGCGAAAGCGAGAAGGCGAGGATCGCAAGCAGGATGGTCCAGATTTTGAGCGCCCCGCGCTTTTCCATCACCACCGCGGAATGCAGGAGCGCCGTTCCAGCCAACCACGGCATCAACGAGGCATTTTCGACCGGATCCCAGAACCAGAAACCGCCCCAGCCGAGTTCGTAGTAGGCCCAATATGAGCCGCCAGCGATACCGAGCGTCAGGCACATCCAGGCGGCGAGCACCCAGGGCCGCACAAACCGCGCCCAGGCGGCTTCGATGTGGCCTTCGAGCAACGCTGCGATGGCGAACGAAAAGGCGATCGAGAACCCGACATAGCCGAGATAGAGAAACGGCGGATGGAAAGCGAGACCCGGATCTTGCAGGATCGGATTAAGATCCTGACCTTCGAACGGCGCATCGGCGAGACGCAGAAACGGGTTCGAGGTGGTGAGAATGAATAGCTGGAAGGCGGCGGCGATCCAGGCCTGCACGGCGAGCGCGTTAGCCTTGAGCGCGGGCGGCAAGTTGCCGCCGAAACCGGCGACCAGCGCGCCGAACAAGGCGAGTATAAAGACCCAAAGCATCATGGATCCTTCGTGGTTGCCCCAGACGCTGGCGAGCCGATAGATCAGCGGCATCGTCGAATTCGAATTCTCGTAGACATTGAGCACCGAAAAATCGGAGGTGACGTAGCAAACGGCGAGCGCGCCGAAGGCGATCGCGACGAAAGTGAACTGCGCGACCGCCGTCGGTGCGGCCATGCTCGCGAGCGCAGCATCGTTGTTGCGCGTGCCGAGAATCGGCATCACGCCCTGCATCAAGGCGAGACCGAGCGCCAGCATCAGCGCATAATGACCAAGCTCGGCGATCACTTCGTGTTTCCTCCGACCGGCATCGCCGCGCGCTGCGCATAGTCGTCCTTCCAGCGCCCCGATTTCTTCAGCGCGTCGGCAACCTCTTTCGGCATATAGGTTTCGTCGTGTTTGGCGAGAATGATGTCGGCATTGAAGACGCCTGAGCCGTCGAGCGCGCCTTCGGCGACGACGCTTTGGCCTTCCCGAAACAGGTCGGGCAACACGCCGTAATAAGCGATTGCTATCTCGCGGCTGCCGTCGGTGATGTCGAAACGGATTTTCAGGTTGTCGTCGCCGGCATGAGAGAAACTGCCTGCCTTCACCAATCCTCCGATCCGGATGCGCGTCCCGGGCGCAATGTGTTTTTCCGCCACGTCGCTCGGCGAATTGAAAAATACAACGGAGTCGCGGAACGCGCTGAGCATGAGCGCAGTCGCGACGGCGAGCACGGCGAGGCCGCCGCCGATCAGTGAGAGACGTCGCCGCTTGCGCGTCATGGCCTTTTTCCCGGCATCTTCATCTTACCGATGGTCCATGCGTGAACGGCCCCGGGCTCTGCTGCTTGCAGGACCGGTTTCCCGCTTTGGCGGGGATGAGCGGAGAACGCCTATCGCCATGGTTCGCAGCCCGTCAGCCTTCAAGCCCAAGGCCTTTGACCAGATCGTCGATGCGTTTGATCTCGTCCGGATGGTCCGCGAGCGCGCGGCGCGCGTCGGCGGCGGCTCCCTTTGCCTTGTCGCGGTCGCCCAGGACGGCGTACGCTCGCACCAGACGTAGCCAGCCTTCGACGTCGGCACCATTGTCATGCAGCCGTGTCGCGAGGCCAGCAACCATCCCGCGAATCATTTCACCGCGCTTCTCTTCGGTCATAGCCGCGGCGGCGGCTACATCGTCGGCGCCGGGTCCGGCCACCGGCGTGCCAGTGGCCCGCGCGACTTCAGCGCGCACGAAGCCAGTCCAGGGCGCGCCGTCCGGCGCGTCGGCAAGAAGCGCACGCCAAATCGCAACCGCCTCGTCATTTTTGCCGTCCTGCTTGGCTGCAAGACCCAAAAAGTAGCGCGCCTTTGATTCGTGTGGGTCCAGCGCAACCGCGCGCTCAAAAGCCGCTTTGGCGTCTGCCGTCACGACGCCATTGGCGGCGGCCGTCTCCGCCTCGCCGAGATCGGCTTCCCGGGTGGCGGTATCGCCGTTGAGCGACAACGCCATCTTGCGCGCCCGTACCGCGTCATCGAAACGACCGAGCCGCATGTAGACCGGCGCGATTACTTCCCAGCCGGCGCCGTCGTTCGGATTGCGCGCAAGGTGCGCTTCCACCTCGCCGACGAGACCCGTGATCGATTCACGGCCCTGTGGAGTAGCGACGCGGGCAAAGGCAGGCTCCCCCGCAACATTCGGCGAACCGAGCGCGATATAAAGGGCGGGCGCGCCGAAGGGCAGTATCACGAGAACCGCAACCGCCGCCGCGCGGCGACGCCGCAGACTTTGCTGCGTGGCGACTGGCGATTCCGCCGGCGGTTGCTCATCTACGGCTGCGAGCAAACGGCGCGACACTTCGAGACGCGCAGCCTCCGCTTCCGCTTCGCCGATCAGGCCGGCCGCGCGGTCACGGTCGATTTCCTGCAACTGATCCTTGTAAACGACGATGTCGCTGCCGCCGGCCGTCTTCTGCACGTTGCGTCCGAGCGGCCATAGAACGGCAAAAGCCGCCGCCACCGTCATCAAGGCAAGAGTGCACCACAGGACCATTTCGGCTTTCGATCCAGGCAACGAAAACCACAGCGGCGCGCCTCCCGCCGTGAGGTTACATCATCACGGCGTCATTGCGGCCGCAATGGGAGCACCGGCGCGGCAATTGCGCGCTACGCCGCAAAGTAGCTGCCCACCGTGGGCCTTGAGGTGTGGCGGCTCGCCGCACTAAGCGCGTACCGGTTTCCGCTCAGCAGCCGGCACCTGCAGCGCGATTTCGGCTGCTTTCGCCAGTAGTCCGGCATAGTCGGCTCCGAACACAGCCCGGCAAAAGCGAATCGCGGCGTCAACCTGCGACTGCCGGAACGGCCGGTCGGCATCGCCGGCCTGACGCAGCGCGTCGAGCAAGACTTTGGCGCCGCTTTCCAGGTAAAGCTGCAGCTCCGAGTAACTACGCGTGGTCGCCTCGTTGACCGCAAGTTCGTTCGCGTAGTTGCGGCAGGCGCCGACAAATTCGACCAGCATCTCGACGTCACCGACATCGGTGGCGTCGAGTAGCGAACCGGCGACGATCTCCTTGGCTGGTCGCGGCCGAAGCAGCCGCCGCACCCGGCCGGGCGTCGTCTCGATTTCCGCCTTCAGCACATCGGAGACTTCAGTGCGAATGGCGGTGAGCCGGCGGCCCCAGGGTGAATCGCCGGACAGGTCGATTTCCGTCCGCAAGCCCCGAACCGTGTCGTGGATCGACTTGAGCAATGGCGTCACCGGGCGATGCGCTCGTAGCTGTGTGCGCAGATCGCCGACCATGCTTTCAAGCTCGCCGATAACGATCGTCACGGCGACGGCGCAAGGTGTTTCTGCGATACGGATTGTATCGTCGCTTTCGGCGGCACGAGTGGCGATGCGGATGAGTTGCCACGGCGCGGCGAGCCGGCTCATGACCAGGCGCAAGCTGTAGAGGAACAGGTCGGCCTTGGCCGTCGCACCGGCGCCCGGCGCCTTCTGCACGCTCGCCGCCTCCAACATGGATTTGACGCCGTCGATCTGGTCGCGCTCGAACGAACGCAAATGACTTGGCAGGCGCCGCGCCAGGTCTGAGAGCAGCTCGCGGTGAGCGAGAACGGCGGAAAGCGTCGCCAGGTCGTTTAGCGCGCGCGGCGTCCCGACCTGCACCGCCAGTCGCCGATGCGCCTTGTCGTCGCCGGTCACCGCCGCGACAGCTTCCTTGATGCGTTGATGAGCCCGGTCTTGCAAAACCCGCGTCAGTTGCTCGGCCTTGGTCCGGTCATCATCGAGCAAGGCGCGGTTTACGTCTTCGCCGATCATCTTAACCTCGGCCGGGATCAGGTCGCGAGCCAACCATTGCCAGATCGGCTCGAGCGACATCCGCGCGATCCGTCCGAGTCGTTTATGATCGGCGGGGCCGTCGACTAGAAACGGCTCGATCGGCGCGAAGAACAGCCGGGCGGCATCACCGATGCGCTCCACCGGCTGGCCGGTTTCGCGGATGGCGCGGCGGAGCTCCGCGAGGATGAGTTCGCTGCCGGCGGCCTGCTCGCCGCGCAGCATCCCACGCTCAAGCTCGGCGATCAGCAAAGCGCGAGCCTCCGGCTTCAATGTCCGCAGATAGTCGCGCAACCGTTCGACGGTTGGCTCGCCGCTCGTCATCGACACACCCTAGGGATCCCCACTCACCTACAGGGTTACCGGACCGTTTTAGGCGCTCGGCGCTTAAGAAGGGGTTACGCAAAACGCCGGAATTTCAGGGGCATAAGCCGATTTAGCCTAGCCAGAAGGGGCTTTCGCGGCGGTCCCCCGGCTCAACTCATGGTCGTCCAGGTCCCGACCGGGTTGCGGCAAGCGGTACCTCGCTGGGTCTGTGGCTGGCCATCGATATAGACGGTGTGGGTGTACTGCCGGCACGGATCGCCGTTAACCTCGTAGACCGGACCCGGCACGATATTGCCGTAGCGGCCGGAATCAGGATTGCGCCAGGCAACCGGTGCGCCCGATGGGCCGGTTTCCAGCGCCTGCATCTGGGCCGCATAAGCGCGCCTTTTGTCCTCATCGTCGAGCGCGGCGCCAATGCGGTTGCCGAGAAAGCCGCCGACGGTTGCGCCGATCAGTGCCCCAGCCAGCCGCGAGCCCGGACTGGTGCCGAAGGCACTGCCGATGAGCGCGCCCGTGCCAGCGCCAACGACCGTGCCGCCGGCTTCCTTCGGTCCGGAATCAGCCGAACAGGACGCAATGGCCAATCCGGCCAAACTCAACGCCACAAGCCTGATCGCCAGCATAGCGCCCCCAACGTCGCGCAAACGGCAAGCACACGGGAGGATTAGGGCAAAACTCAGTCGCGAATCCCATTTAGACTGTTGCACCTTGTCGAATATCTTCTGCATTTCCGATGCGGTTAAGGCGCCAGGCACCGTCTGCGAGATCCGGCAATAGGAGCAGCGCGCCGGCAAATCGGATCACGCTCCCGGCAGCGCCAGCTCGGCGCGCAAGCCGCCGATCGGCGCGGTTCCGAGCGTGAGCACGCCGCCGTAAAGACCGGCGAGTTCGACCACGATGGAAAGCCCGAGGCCTGAGCCGGGCTTGCTTTCGTCGAGTCGCTGCCCGCGCAAGGCCACCCGCTCGCGCTCGGCCGGCGATAGACCCGGACCGTCGTCGTCAACGATGACGCGCACCTTCGACTTGTCATCGCCCGCCAGACCATCCGCCACAACTTCGATGGCAACACGCGACTGCGCCCATTTGCAGGCATTATCGACCAGGTTGCCGATCATCTCCTCGAGGTCTTGTCGCTCGCCACGAAAGCGCGCGTGGTCGGGCACGTCCACCGCGATGGCAATGTCGCGCTCGCGGTGCAGCTTCTCCATGGTGCGCGCAAGCGCGGTCGCAACCGGCGGCACGTCGATCAGCGTCCCGACGACGCCCGAGCGCGCCGAGAGCCGCGCACGCTCAAGCTGGTGCGCCACCTGATCGCGCATGATTTCGGCTTGCTCGAGCACCTTCCGCGCCAGCGGATCACCAGTGCGCGCAGCCGCCTCGTTGACGATGACCGAGAGCGGAGTTTTCAGCGCGTGCGCAAGATTGCCGACATGGGTGCGCGCCCGCTCGACGATCTCGCGATTGGCGTCGATCAGCGCGTTGGTCTCGCGTGCAAGCGAAGCTATCTCGACCGGAAATTCGCCCGCCAGCCGTTCGGCATGCCCGGATCGAATGGCGGCCAGGCTTTCGGAGATGCGCTTTAATGGCGAAAGACCGAAGCGCACCTGCAAGACCGTCGTCAGAAGAAGAGCGGCGGCGAGCGCGGCAAAGATGCCGCCGATGGTGCGGTCGAAGCTTCGCATCTCGTCGTCGATCTCGGAGGCATCGCCCGCCACCTCGACCAGATAACGGCCGTCATCGCCGAGATCGATGTTGCGTTCGACTTGCCGGAGCCGCACGTCCTCGGGCCCCTGTGCGTAGCCTTTGCGGTAGCCGCCCGAGCCATCCTCCGCGACGGCGAGTCGGGGCAGGTTCGAATCCCACAGCGAACGCGAGGAGTGCACTTCCGGCTTCGGCGTATCGAGTCGCATGACCTGCCAGTACCAGCCGGACAACGGCAGCTCGAACAGCGGCTCGCCGATCGATTGCGGGAATTTGTCGTTACCTTCCTCGGGTGACGCGATGTCGGCGACCAAAGTACGCAGATAAACATCGAGCCGCCGGTCGAAGGCGCGCTCGACTGCGTGGCGATAAAGCGAGGATAGGGCGACGCCGGTGACGATGAGGATCACCACCGTCAGGCCGCTCGCCCAAAGGAACAGCCGGAACGCAAGCGAATTAGCGCGCATCGGGCGGGGTGAGCAGATAACCGAGACCGCGCACCGTCTGGATCACGTCGACACCAAGCTTCTTGCGGATGCGGCCAACGAAAACTTCGATGGTATTGGAGTCGCGGTCGAAATCCTGATCGTAAAGATGCTCGACCAGCTCGGTGCGCGACACCACCCGGCCAGTGTGATGCATCAAATACGACAGCAACCGATATTCGTGCGAGGTGAGCTTCACCGGATTGCCTTCGACCGCGACGCGCCCGGTGCGCGTGTCGAGCCGTACCGGGCCGCAGGTGAACTCGCTCTTGGCGTGGCCGGCGGAACGGCGAAGGAGCGCACGCACCCGCGCCAGCACCTCTTCGAGGTGGAACGGCTTGGCGACGTAATCATCCGCCCCGGCGTCGAAGCCTTGCACCTTGTCGCTCCAGCGGTCGCGCGCGGTCAGGATCAGCACCGGCATGGCGCGCCCCGCCCGCCGCCAGGACTCCAGGACCGAGATACCGTCCATTTTAGGCAGGCCGATGTCGAGGATGACGGCGTCGTAGGGCTCGCTTTCGCCGAGGTAATGCCCCTCCTCGCCGTCGAAGGCGCGGTCGACGACATAACCGGCGTCGGTCAATGCGGTCGCAAGCTGCCGATTGAGATCGGGATCGTCTTCAACAACAAGAAGGCGCAAAGATGAGCTCCGCTCAGCGCTCGCCGACCAGCGTGCCCTTGACCGCGTCGACCACGACGCGCGTCACTTTGCCATCGTGAGCGAGCATTGTCAGCACATAAGCAAAGCCCTCGCCGCGGCGGCAAAGCCGCGCCCGTACCAATGTTCCGGACACGTGGCTGCGCACGTTGTGCAGGGCGGCGGCGAGCCGCATCACGGTGCCGTTCTCGACCAGTGCACGGCGCTCTTTCTGATTAAGGCAGGCGCGCTGAGGCTCGACGTGGGTCGGCCGTAGCGCTTCTTCGGCCCGGACCGGTCCAAACGTCACGGCAAGCGCAAGCAATGCGGCGATGGACGCCGGTTTGGCGATACCCATACAAGTCTCCTGCCGAACAACCGATTATGCGCTCGGCAGTGAACAAGACCTGAACGGCCGATTTGGGCGGATTTCGCTGCCGCCAACGTGACCGGAAGGGGCTTTGGCCCTACTCGGCCGGATCGCCGAGCCGCTCGGGTCCGTGCAGCGGACGTTCTTCCAGCACGACCAGACAGGCAAGCGCGATGGCCAGAAAGAGGCCGGCGGCGATAAAGACCCGCCGGAACGCATCGGCGAAATCGGCATGGCCGGCGGCAAGCCGCTCCAAGGTCACCACGCCGCCTTGACCGCCAGCGCTGCCGAGCAGGATGGCGCCGAAAGCGGCGACGATGATCGCTCCGCCGAGCAGCCGAAAGAAGTTCACCGCCCCGGTGGCGACGCCAAGCTGATGCAGCTTAACCGCATTCTGCATGACGATCGTGCTGGTCGGATACATCGGCCCGACGGCAATGCCGAGCAAGCCGAGCAGCATGCTGAAAACGCCAAGCGACAGTCCGCCTACCTGCCACGCGAGCACAGCGAGGGTAATGATGCCGGCCACCAATCCGAAGATCGGCACGCGCAGATAATGGGTCAGCCGCGCGAACAAGCGGCCTGCGAGCAACGAGCCGACTGTGGCGCCGGCCATGAAAGCGATCAAAGCGAAACCCGATACGCTCGCCGAGGCACCCAGCACCAGCTGACAATAAAGCGGCGTGAAAATCGTGATGCCGATAATAGTACCGACGCTGAAAAACGCCGCGCAGGTTATCGTGCCGGTCACACGGCCGTGCAACATGGCAAGCGGAATGAACGGCTCGCGCGCGGTCAGCAGCCGGCCCGCGAACAGGGCCCACAGCACCGCTGAAGCGGCGAACAGCGCGACGATCGGCCAGGACAACCAACGATAGTGCGTGCCGCCCCAATCGAGCGCCAACAGAAGCGCCACCGAAGCGGCTACCATAAATGTCACGCCGGGAATGTCGAGCCGGTGCTGTCGGTCGTGCCGTGGTAGCCGGCGCAGCGCACGCGAGGTCATCATCAGTGCTGCCGCGCCGAGCGGCAGATTGATCCAAAAAATGAACGACCAGTGCAGATGATCGGTAAGCAAGCCGCCGAGCACCGGACCAAGGATGCTGGCGCTCATAAACACGACCGAAGTGTAGCTCTGCGCCATCGGCCGCTCGCGCGGCGTCAGCAGATCGGCGATGATGGTCTGCGCGATCGGGATCAATCCACCGCCGCCGATGCCCTGCAAAGCGCGGCCGATGATGAGGACGAAGATGCTCGGCGCCAGTGCACAAGCAAGCGAGCCGGCTATAAAGATGCCGATCGCCACCAGCATGACGGTCCGCCGGCCGTGAATATCAGAGAGCTTGCCGAACAGCGGCGTCGCCGCGGTAGCGGCGAGCAGATACGCCGTCACCACCCACGAAAGATCGTCGAGATTGGCAAGGCTCTTGCCGATCGCCGGTAGCGCCGGGGCGACGATGGTCTGCTCGAGTGCGGACAGAAACATCGCGAGGGCAATGCCGGCGATGATGGTGTTGACTGCGGCATGATCAAGCGGCGGCAAAACCGTCCGATCGTGCGGCCCGCGCGCAAATGCCTTCGATTCGAGGGAGCGTGCCGAAACGGGGTCTGGAGCGAGACTGTGGGCCTCTTCGGAGGCGAGGTCGCGGGGCATGTCCGCGATCATGTCGCGCGTTGGGTCACAAGGCAGCTCCATTCGAGATCGGCGCCGGCATTGGTGAGCATCAAAGGCGGGCGGACCGCCCGGCTCCACTTGGCTCGCGCAACGGCGCGGTGCAACAGTGCTTTGCGCAGAGCAGGCCTGCCGGATCGCCGGGTTTCGGATCACCGGATAGTGCAACGATCGGTCTTATCGTCGCTTCCGCCGCGCCGCTTTCGGAAGCTTCAACGGCCAGTCGACGATGTAGTCCTCAAGCATGTCGTCAGCGACCTGCGTTTCGCTCGCGCGGACGCGGCCGCGCACCGAGACGCCGGCGGCATGCACGGTCTCGGGATCGCCGGAGACGAGCGGATGCCACCAATAGAGGTCCTTGCCTGCGGCGACGAGCACATAGGCACAGGACGGCGGCAGCCACGTGAGGGATTTCAGATTTTTCGGCGTCAGCTGTACACAGTCCTCGACCTTGTCGAGCCGATGCGCGTAGTCGCGGCAGCGGCACGTCCTGTCGTTCAAAAGCCGGCAGCCGACGTCGGTGTAGTAAGTGCGGTCGATGCCCTCTTCCTCCAACTTGTTCAGACAGCAACGGCCGCAGCCGTCGCAGAGGCTTTCCCATTCCGAATCGGTCATTTCCCCCAGCGTCTTACGCCGCCAGAAGGGAATTTCTTCGGAGCCTTGATCGATCGCCATTCGTTGTGTCCCGGGCGCGGCCCGTTTCGCCGGCCGAATCTGATGAAACCTTACCGCGATTGCCAATTAAGGTTTCCGGGCGACCGCCGCAAAGGGTTTTATGGCCAATTTGCCCCCTATTTCCGTTCACACTGTCGCCGACCCGTCATTGGCCAGAGCCGCAGGCTCGGCTAAATCTCGTTAGCTGAAGCGACAAGGACGGGCCACCCCGTTCCGGGAGTACGCAAAGCGTGACCGATATGTTCCCCGAACCGGGCAGCGCCTGGCTGATCAGGTTCAAGCGGCTGTTGCTCGACCTCGACGCGCGGATCGATTTTGCCGTCTTCCTGAGCGGTAAGTGGGCGCGCGAGCTTTACGAGCGATTCACCGCGGTCATGGACCGCTTCCATATCGCCGGCTGGCGGCGCTGGTTGATCATTGAGCCGCTTTCGGAAGCCGCTACCTGGGGCACCGCCGGTTTGCTGCTCATGCTGGCGCTTGCCATCCCGGCCTTTCGGGAAACCTCGGATGAAGACTGGCTGAAAAAATCCGAGCTCGCGGTCACCTTCCTCGATCGTTACGGCAACGAAATCGGCAACCGCGGCATCAAGCACAACGATTCGGTACCGCTGGAGGACATGCCGGATCACCTCATCAAGGCGGTTCTCGCCACCGAGGACCGTCGTTTCTACGATCACTTCGGCATCGATTTCCTCGGCACGTCCCGCGCGCTGGTAACCAACGCGCGAGCCGGCGGCGTTGTGCAGGGCGGCTCGACGATTACGCAACAACTCGCCAAAAATCTGTTTCTTTCTAACGAACGCACGATCGAGCGTAAGATCAACGAGGCGTTTCTCGCGCTCTGGCTGGAAACCCGCCTCTCCAAGAACGAGATACTCAAACTCTATCTCGACCGCGCCTATCTCGGCGGTGGCGCGTTCGGGGTCGATGGCGCGGCGCAATATTATTTCGGCAAGTCGGTGCGCGATGTGACATTGCCGGAGGCGGCTATGCTGGCCGGGCTGTTCAAGGCTCCAAGCCGCTTCTCGCCGCTGGCAAATCTGCCGGCGGCGCGCGCCCGCGCCAACGTCGTGCTCGACAATCTGGTCGACGCCGGTTTCATGACCGAGGGCCAAGTCTACGGCGCGCGCCGCAATCCGGCGACGCCGATCGATCGCCGCGAGGAGGACGCACCGAACTACTATCTCGACTGGGCGTTCGACGAAATAAAGAAGCTCGTCGACACCTTCCCGAAATCGGTCAACGAAAGCTATTTCGTGGTGCGCACCGGACTCGATCCGAATTTGCAGCATTATGCCGAACGCGAAGTTGAAGCGGCGCTGCGCCAATACGGACACGATTACGGAGCGAGCCAGACGGCGGCGGTGATCGCTGATCTCGACGGCGCGGTTCGAGCGATGGTCGGCGGGCGCGACTATGGCGCGAGCCAGTTCAACCGGGCGGTCGATGCGCTGCGCCAGCCCGGCTCGTCGTTTAAACCCTACGTCTATGCCACCGCGCTTGCCAACGGCTTCACGCCGCAATCCATCGTTGTCGATTCACCGGTTTGCATCGGCAATTGGTGCCCGCATAACTATTCCGGTGGCTATTCAGGGTCGCTCACGCTGACACAGGCCATTACAAACTCGATTAACGTCATCCCGGTGAAGCTGTCGATCGCGCTCGGCGACGGCAATCCTAAACTCGGTCGCGCCAAGATCATCCAGACCGCCCGCAACTTCGGCATCTGGACGCCGCTGCCCGATACGCCGTCGCTGCCGATCGGCGCCGATGAAGTCAACGTTCTTGAACACGCGGTCGCCTACGCCACCTTCCCCAATCTCGGCCGGGCGGTCACCCCACACGCGGCGCTGGAAGTTCGCACCGGCACCGGCGAACTGGTGTGGCGCTTCGACCGCGACGGCAAGCGCCCCGAACAGGTGATTTCGCCCCAGGTCGCGCTGGAGATGGTCGCCATGATGAATTCGGTGGTGATGAACGGCACCGGCCGGCGGGCGCAGCTTGACGGCATCCAGGTCGCCGGCAAGACCGGCACCACCAATTCCTGGCGCGACGCGTGGTTCGTCGGCTACACCGGCAACTTCTGCGGCGCGGTCTGGATGGGCAACGATGATTACACGCCCACTAAACGCATGACCGGGGGTACGGTCCCGGCCCTAGTGTGGCACAACATCATGGCTTATGCGCATCAAGGCATTGAATTGCGGCCGCTGCCCGGCCTGCCGCCACCCGTGCACGCGCCAACGGTGGCGGACGCAGCATTGCAAGGCGCGCCACGGCCGCAGCAAATCTTGCTGACGCGCAAGGGGACTGAGGCGCTTGTGCGCGTCGAACATCTCCTCGACGACGCAAGCCGTGCACTTTCAGCCCAGGCTGCACCCGACGGAACGCAGGGCGCGCTCGGCGGCGAGGGTCACGACCATACGCTTACGGCGGCAAGCGACGTAAAACCCGCCGGAACGTCCCACGGCGACTGAAGTGCGTCTGTTCTTCGGCTCCTGCCTGACGTTGATCCTGGCGGCCGCCATCGGGCTTGGCGCCACTTGGCTGATGGTGACGCGCGGCATCGCGTTCGGCTCACTGACGATCGGCGCGTGGACCGCCTGGCCGAAGAGCGGCTCGGTCGATATCGACCCCTACGCGCGCGCCGCCATCGCGCGTACCGGGGAGCTCCCGATCGGCACCGGCGACGGTGTCGCGTTTTACGCCCGCACCGACGACAGCGGAAACGTCTTCGATGGCCGCTGCACCTTCACCATCGGCGGCATGACGCCGGCGGCGCGTTACTGGACGCTGACGCTTTACGACGCGCAAGGCCGGTTGGTTGCCAATACCCTGGACCGGCATGGCTTCACCAGCGCCGAAATCGTACGCGAGAAAGACGGCCGCATCGCCATCAATGTCGGGCCGCGCGCGCAGCCCGGCAACTGGCTCCCAAGCGGGGGAACCGAAGAATTCGTGCTGGTGTGGCGCCTCTACGATACCCCGATCGGCGTCGCCTCGCTGACCACCAAGGAAGGCCCGATGCCCAAGGTCGTGCGAAAGGGCTGCTTATGATGCGCCTGCCGCTTTGGATCCTCGGCGCGCTGCTTCTCGGCGGCATCGTGCATCTGTCGACGGTTCTCGCGATGCCGGAAGCGGCGACGCAGGACGCCTATTCAAGACTCGAGCGGCTTTCACCGGTCAACACCGTCGTGCAACTTCCCGCGCCGAGCGCACAAAATACGACCATGCCATTCATGGATCCGGCCTTCGCCGTCGCGATTTGCCGTTACGATTTATCAACCGGCGCGCTCAAGCTGCGCGCACCATTGAGCCAAGCCTATACCGCGATCACTTTCTACACGCGCAACAGCGTCGCCTATTACGCCATCAATGACCGCGCCGCCGGCCGGCGCGCGATCGAGCTCGACCTGATGACGCCGGAGCAACATGCACAAATGCCCGAGGAGGGGGACGTCACCGCCGCCGACCGGCTGATCATCGAGTCGCCGACCAGACACGGTCTGATTGTGCTGCGGGCGCTGGCGCCCGAACCCGGCCTGATGGCGATGGCGCGCCGCGCCCTCGCCGGCGCCCAATGCCGCATCGAGCCCGTGCCGGCGCAATAGCTATTTCACGACTGGAGCCGGTGGCGGCGGCACGGCGGTGGCGAATTGCGGCAGCGCAACCAGCTGATTGGCCGCAACCGATTGCTGCAACTGGGCAAGCGCGATGTCCGCCTCTGCTGCCACACTCTCGGGCTCGGAAACTGCAAGATGGTCGAGCGCAAAACGATATCCGGCGCAGCGTTGCGCTAGCGATTGCTGCACCCAGGCGATGGTGAACTCATTCTCGCCGACGCGCGCCAGCGCGCCGGCCCGCTCCGGCGGACTAAGGTCTGTGAGGTAAACCATGCTCGCCGTGCGCCGGCGGTCGAGTTCGACGACACGATGCGCCAGATCGAAGAACGGTCCGACCCGCACCACGTCGTCATGAATGTCGTCGATCAATTTGTTGTAACGACCGGCAGTCGAACGATAATCGGCGGCGAGCAGGTGCCGGTAATACGAGGTCCGATCTGGCCGCCATAGGTCGCGCTGGAATTTGCGTTTGATGCCGTATTCGTAAACGAGAGCGTCCCAGCGGATGCGATCGTAAGGCGGCTCGATCAGCGGAAATGCCAAATCGCGGAGCGCCCGCTCATCGTCGCTCAAATTGTCGAGCGAGATCGGGGCGCCGGCGCGCAGGCTCGCTTCCTGACCGACCCAGGCGTGCATGTTGTCAGCCACGAAAGGCTGCTGCAAACGGCCAAGGTCGCCGATGCTGGAACAGCCCGCCAGCGCCAGTAGAGAAACGAAAGCCAAGGGAAGTTTGATCGGTCCGCGGGATCCGACACGCAGCGGCATCGCACGCCCGCTTTAGCGGCGTCTCATGCGTCGGCGACCGCCATTCTCCGCCGGCGGATGAGTGTGAGGTTCGGCACCATCTACGGCCGCCTCACCGTGTCGTTCGATGCGGACGACGGGCAGAATGATGACGGTCGCGGACTCCTCCGCCGCGTCGACGCGCCCGAAGCGCACGATGCGCCCCTCATCGGGGAATTTGACAATGGTGCCCATTCGGCGGCCCAGCCGGTCCACCGCCTGCCGGCCGCGGACCCCCTGACCCGGCGCAACCCCGCGCCGGCAATCCCTGCAAGTAAGCCGCATGCAGGGTTAACGCTCCGCTAACGGGACGGACCTAAGACTGAGAGTCGGCTCACGCGGCCACAGTCCGCTGGTGTGATCGAGTCTCGGACCATGCAAGCACGCGACATCTTCGCCCTCGAAGGCCTTGCCGAACTTGGCTCGCGCAGCGGTCTCGATATGCGTCCAACCTTGCTGCGCATTCTCACAGATCTCTACGTGCATCGGTTCAGCCACACGCCGGCAGAGGAACGCCATTACACCGAGTTGGCGCTGCGTCTGCTGGAAGCGGTCGACGTGCCGACGAGGGTATCGGTCGCGCGGCGTTTCGCGCGCTACCTCTCGCCGCCGCTGCGGGTACTGCAATGGCTCTCCCGCGATATACCGCAAGTCACAGGAGAACTGCGTGCGCACCCGCTTCTCCAACCGCCGGTGGCGACCGCGGCCGCAACCGCCATACCTGCCGCGATGCCTGTCGCCGAAGCCAAGACAGCTCACGGAAACGAATTGTCCGCCGATGCCGCGCGCCCGCTCGACCGCCCCACCGCCACCGAGCTCAACGAGATCTTCTTCACGGCAGGCGCGGAAGAGCGCCGTCTTATCTTGCTCAATCTCGACCTGGCCGCACCCGTTGCCGCCGTACGGAGCCAGGTTGCGCGCGACCCATCGGTCGGTCAGCGGCTGGAGGCAGCCGCTCTCGTCGGCAAGCGTGACGATTTTGCCCTTGAACTGACACGCGCGCTTCACATTCCACGCGAGCAAGCGCGCCGCATCGCGCACGACGATCTGGGCGAGCCGGTTATCGTGGCGGCAAAAACGATTGGGATGCCGCGCGACGCGCTCTATCGCGTGTTGATGTTCCTCAATCCCAACGTTGGGCATTCGGTTGAGCGGGTGCATGCACTGGCGGCGCTATACGATGAGATGACGGCGCCCGCGGCAACCGGCATGCTGGCAATCTGGCAGGCATTGCATCAAGCCGAACGCACCAGCATCAAATATCGGCCGGTGGCTTGGGATGACGAGTCCGGCCGCCGCGCACATCCCGGCGCCGCCGTGCAGCGCACACCTGCCGCCGCACGCCCAAGCCAACGTCGCAGCGCCTCCTGAGCGGCGGGTAGATCAGCCGGTAACGACGTCGAGGAAATTGCGTCCGGCGCGATCCTCGACTTCGACGATCCAGACATCGGGGTCGAATTTGATTTGCCGCGCCAGATAAGCTTCGACATCCGCGTCGGAGGCCGATTGGGTCGCAAGGCTCGGCGCAAACGCTCGCCCCGCTTCCTGCGCTGCTTCAAACTCGCTTTGCGGGGCCGGACCAAACAAATCCGACGTGCCGTCGAGCTTGCTGATACGAACGAACACGGCCCCGGCCTCTTCGGCACCGCGCCGGCGCACGACGGCGAACACCCCCTCGACATGGCAGCGCCTCAGATAGGCGGCAACCCAAAGAGCCGTTTTGAGGCGCATCGTCATCGTTCCAGAGCACGCGCAGCGAGCCAGAAATCCATAACCACAAACGCCAGGCTTTGCGACCAGTCCGGGAGCGATTCAGACGAAATATGGACGCTGCTATTCGAGCGGATGCCCTATCATGGCGGCAAGCTCGCTCATGAGCCGATCGGAAAGCCTGCCCGTCACCGGCAACTTGTGCTCCGCCTCGAATCTCTCGATCGCCGCGCCCGTCGGCTCGTCGAGCACGCCGGTGGGCTTGATTTGGCCATACCCATAAGCGGCCAGGACGCGTTGCGCCGCCATGACTCGTTGCGGCGACGTAGGGGGTGGGGGCGCGCCAATCAGATCGGCAATGGGATCGTTGCGGCGCATCGAGACAGGCTGAATGGGGCGCGGTGCGATCGTCGGCCGTGCCGCGGCGGGCTCGGCTGGCGTGGGTGTGGCAACAGGAGCAGCCGCGGGAGTCGGATGATTTTCCGTAATTTGCGGGGTGGAAGCCGGGTTGGCGAAGAACGGAGCCGTATGGGGGCCCGATTGCAAAAAAATCGCATTGACGACGATGATCACACCCGCCGTGACGGCGCCGACAATCGCAACGGCATCGACCGGGCGGTGCACGACGCGCGCCCAGAGCCGTCCTCCGGAGGCCATCAAGGAGCCGGTCAGGCCAGCCGGACGCGTAGCGGCGCGGCGGCCGATGGTACGACGGTCACGCACTTTTCTTTACCCGGACTTCGAGAGGCGAGGCGGAGTCTGCCGCCTTGGCCTGCGGGTTCGCCTGGGGAGCGTCCATGCTCGGCGGGCGCATCGTCAAATAATAGCGCGTGACATCAACCGGCGCCTGCGGCGCGCGCAGTTCTGCTGGTCGGGCGCGCTCGCAATCGAGCGGCAGACGAACGCTCACGCGCGTGCCCTCGCCGACGCGACTGCGGATATCGAGTTCGCCGCCGTGCAGATGCACCAGCCCTTTGACAATCGATAGACCAAGACCGGTGCCGCCGTGACGGCGGTCGTATGATGCGCGCGCCTGAAAGTATGGTTCGCCGACACGCGCGAGATCTTCGTCATTGATGCCGACGCCATTGTCTTCGATCACGAACGTGATGCAGCCGGCCTCGGCTCGCGCGCCGACGGTCACCTTGCCGCCGCGGTCAGTGAAGCGGATTGCGTTCGAGACGAGGTTGAGCAGGATTTGATTGAGCGCGCGCCGGTCGGCAATCATGTCGGGAAGGTCGCCGGTCGGCGCTTTTTCAAGGGCGACACCTGCCTCGCTCGCCCGCAGCTTCAGCATGTCGCAGCAGCCGGAGATCGCAGCCGCCGGTGCAAAGGGCTCCGGCGTGATCTCGAAATTGCCGGTCTCGATTTTCGACATGTCGAGAATGCCATTGATGACGGCCAGCAGGTGGAGGCCTGAATCGTTTATTAGGCCGGCATATTCGTTGCGGCGCTCGGCATCGAGCATGAGGGACGATTCTTTCATCAGCATGCCCGAGAAGCCGATGATGGCGTTGAGCGGCGTGCGCAGCTCGTGGCTCATGGTTGCGAGAAACCGGCTCTTGGCGGCATTTGCCCGTTCCGCTTCCACGCGCGATTCTTCCAAAGCCTGCTCCTGCCGCTTACGCTCCGTAACATCGCGCAGTACGGCGACGACTTCCCGGGGATCAGACCCGGCAGCCTCAACTTCTTCCAGCGGACGGCAGCGCATCTCGATCCACAGAAATTGGGTAGCGGGGCGGCCAAGCGCGTCGGCACCTTCGCGCCGCACCCGGAATTCGACCGAGCGGCTTTCTCCAAGCGCGGCAGTGTCGCCGAGCGCGCTCAAATAGGCCGGCCGATCGGCCACATGCACGCGGCCGAACAGGCCTTGCCCCTGCAACTGGGCGACACCGCACCCGAACAAGGATTGAGCGGCCGGCGAGACGAACAGAACGGCGCCATTGCGGCCATGGCGCGTAATAACATCGGTCATGTTGCGGGCGAGCAGCCGATAACGGTCCTCTTCGGCGTAGAGAAGCCAGAAGCTCGTGCGCGCCAGCGCCTCGGTCCCGAGCGCAAGACCGGCCGCGTACAGCGCAGCCGACACGATGCCGAGCGTTGCGAACGCCGCGTGTCCGCCCGACGCGGTCGCCGGTAATAAATCGAGCCCGCTCGCCAGCGCGAGCAGGCCGGCAGCCGCAAGCGCGAAGGTCGAGGCGATCGCGACAACGCGGCGGGATGCTGAAAGCGAAGCCTCCAGCGGCACCACCACAAGCCAGATGGCGGCGAAAGAAGCGATGCCGCCGGTCAGCATCGCCACCGTCGTCACCAACCCGGCCAAAGCGAGCGAAGACAATACGTGGGCGCTTTCGTAGCGTCCGGTGCGGGAGAGGAAGTAGGCAATCAGGATCGGAGCGACTAGCCAGACAAATATGATCAGCTCAATCGGGCTGGGCACGCCACGCGCGAGCAAATAGACTGGGAACGACGCCAGCGCGACGACGCTGCCGAGCAAGCGCGGAGCGATGAAGGCGCGATGCCGCGCCGCGGTCAGCGCATCGTGCTGTACCGACGGGTGCACCAGCGATTCAATATACGCGCGAACCGGCGCAAAGAGACCCACGATCCTCAATCGCACGCCCGGCTTTGCAGACGCGCTCCCCTTTTTTCTGTGCCGGGATCGTGTCAGACGCCGCTTAAGCGAACGCTAAAACCCCACGCCGGCACGGCGTCGGAAGCTTCGCGGACGCGCTCCTTACGCGGGCGCAGGCGCGGGTTTTCCTATCATGGTGAACGGGCCGTTGCCGCGAGCCGAGCGCCGCGGATCGCGATGCTGACCGGATTTGCAAATGCGCCCGCCCCGCGGCGTAGATGCCCCGCGAGAAACCGCGCCAACCGCCGCATCGCGGCGTTCGCTCAATTTTTAGGTAAATTATATTTTTTCGATTTGGGCGAAAATTTGCGGCTTATTCTGCTCGATTATGCGCAAAAACGTCCCGGTACCGCCAACGCGGCTTTCAAGGCTGCGTGTTAGGTTGCGCGCAGATGCGGCGATACCAGCCGCCGGGGAAGCTGGTTTCATGTTCTTTCTCTTGCGAATAGCGTTCTGGCTCGGTCTGGTGCTGGTGCTGTTGCCCATTGGCACCGCGCAGCGGAGTTCGTCCAACAGCGAGGTCAGCGCTTCCGAGGCTATCTCGGCTGCGACCGCCACGGTCGGAGATCTGCGCAGCTTCTGTGCGCGCGAACCCGAAGCCTGCACCGTCGGTTCGCAAGTGGCGACGGTGATCGGCGAACGGGCGCAAGCGGGCGCGAAAATGCTGTACGAAGCGTTCAGCGATGCGATGGCGCCGCACGATACCGGCTCGCTTGCGGGTACGACGCCGCAGAAGGCTGGCATCACAAAAACGGCGCAGGGGAAATCAGCGGCCGATCGGACGTCGCAGAATACCCTGACCCCAGCCGATCTGGCTCCGGCCTGGCGCAGACCCGCGCCGCGCAAGGACACCAAGCACTCCGCATAAAACCGAACGCGAACATCGACCTCAACGGCCCGGGGCCCTATATAGGGGCGGAGAGGATTCCGGCGCCGCGATGGCCGATATTGACCAAATCATCGAGAATTTCTCGACCCTCGACGATTGGGACGATCGCTATCGCTATCTGATCGAATTGGGGCGGGAATTACCGCCGCTTGCCGACGCTGCGCACAATGAAGCCAACAAGGTGCAAGGATGCGCGAGCCAAGTCTGGCTCGAAACCGACGTGCGCCCGAATGGCGCCGGCGGGCCGGTGCTGACGTTTGAAGGCGACAGCGATGCGCACATCGTGCGCGGGCTGATCGCCATCCTGTTCGCCATATTTTCCGGCAAGCACGCCAAGGATATCCTGGCGACAGACGCGCTTGCGCTGTTCGAGCGCATGGGCATGCGCGAGCATCTCACGCCGCAGCGATCGAACGGCTTCCGTTCGATGGTGGAACGCATCCGCGCGGATGCGCGCGCCGCACAGACGGCCGCGACAGTGTGACCGCCATGTGACCACGCCGCACCGACGGCGGCGATAGAACACTTCCGGAGCCCGAGTCCCCGCACGTTCGTGTTATAGGTAGTGTGGGGGGAGGTCAGGCAATGGCCGTCACTAGTATCGGGTTGGACAACACATTCAACAATAAAAAATTGCGCGCGGCGTTGACGGACGTATTTGCCGGGGCGATCTGCAGCGTGCTCTCGATCGCTTATTGCCTGTCTTATGGGGCCCTGATTTTCAGCGGTCCGATCTCGCATCTGCTCGCTTATGGCGTGGCGGCGACGTTTTTGTCGGCCGCGATCGGCGGAGCGGTCGTTGCGACGCGAAGTTCACTTCCATTCGCCGTCGCGGGACCCGACAGCTCGATTTCGGTAGTCATTGCCGCCATGGTAGCGACCGTCGTTCACCGCGTTATCGAGCAAGGCGGCACCGGATTGCTCGAGCCGACACTGATCGCCATGTCGCTGGCGACCGCGTTGACCGGGGTGCTCCTGTGCGTCCTCGGCTTCACCCATGCGGGCCGCGCGATCCGGTTCGTCCCCTACCCGGTCATCGGCGGTTTTCTCGGCGCCACCGGCTGGCTGATGATGATGGGCGCCGTGCAAGTGGCGACCGATCAGTCCGCGGCCCTCACCAATCTCGGCGCTTTCCTCAACCTTGCGCTGATCGGGAAACTTGCCGCCGTTCTGATCGTCGCGGGCGCGTTGCATTTCCTGCTGCGCCGTTCGAAGAGTCCCTTCGTTCTGCCAGGTGTGCTGTTGGCTGCGCTCGTTGCCACCTACGCTGTCCTGCTGTTGAGCGGCACGTCGATACGCTCGGCGCAAGCCGAGGGCTGGATGTTTCCGCCCCAACCGGTGGCTCATCTTACGTTGCCGTGGCATGCCGGTGCGCTGGAAACCTTTTCCTGGAGGACATTACCCTCGCTCGCCGGCGACCTTCTCGCCATCATGTTCGTCACCATCAGCACGTTGCTGCTCAACACGACGGGCATCGAGCTCGCGACCCGCACCGAGGCCAATATCAAACGCGATCTCAAAGTGCTCGGGCTCGCCAACTTGGTGACGGCGGCGCTCGGCGGCTATGTGAGCTGCACCTCGCTTAGCCGCTCGATCCTGATCCGCACCGCCGGCGCAACCAGCCGATTGGGCGGTGTCACGGTCGCCGCGATCTCGGCCCTGGTGCTGATTGCCGATCCCTCTTTCCTGGGCTACGTGCCGAAATACATTCTTGCCGGGCTGTTGCTCTTTCTCGGTGCCGGCCTCGTCCATCAGTGGATCATCCAATCGGCGCGCCAATTGCCGCGCGTCGACTATCTGTCCTTGATCGCGATTGCTTTGCTCATCGTCAATCTGGGCTTCATCGCCGGTGTCCTCATCGGCGTCGTGATCGGTTGCGCCACCTTTGCGCTGAGCGCCAGCCGGGTCAGCGCAATCAAGTTCGGTTTTGACGGCTCCGAATACCGTTCTTCGCTCGACCGCGGCCCGCGGGAGCAAGCACTGCTGGCCGCCCACGGTCGGGAAATCCAGGGAATGGCGCTGCAGAGCTATTTGTTCTTCGGCTCGGCCAACCGGCTTTATCAGCACGTCAAGGCGCTGCTTGCAGGGCAGCGGGAATGCCGTTTTTTGATCTTCGACTTTCGCCGCGTAACCGGCCATGATTCGTCGGCGACCCAAAGTTTCACACAAATCAAGCAGGCGGCGAGCGAAGCAGGCGCCCGCATCGTTTTGGTTCACCTCACACCGGAATTGGAGCGCCCGTTCCGCACCGCCAGATTCATTACCGACGACGTCATTGTGGCATCCGATCTCGATCGTGCGCTGGAATCCTGCGAGCAAGCGATCATCGAAGCGCATCAGGCCCAAGCCGACGACGCGCGATCGCTACGCGCCTGGCTTTGCGAGGCGCTGGGTGATATCCAGCTCGCCGATCATTTGGCCAAAGCCTGCCGGCGCCTTGAAGTGAAAGCGGGCGACGTGATCGCCCGGCAGGGCGAAGTTGCCGCCTCCATGCATTTCATCCTCGACGGCAGCGTCGGCGTCAACGTCGAACTGCCCGATGGCCGAAGCATGCGGGTACGCAGTCTCGGCCGCCAAACTACGGTCGGAGAAATGGGCCTGATTACCCGATCGCCGCGCAGCGCGACCATACAGGCCGAGGCCGCCAGCGTGCTCTACGAGCTCGACTCCGATGCTTTCGAGCGCATCAAGCGCGAGGAACCGACGCTGAGCCAGGCTCTGCTCGGCTACGTCGTCCGCGTGATGACGGAGCGGTTGAGCTTTGCCAACCGGCTGATCGGCGTCCTGCAACGCTGAACGGATCCGCCGTGTTACTTGCGGCGGCGGCGTTGCTGACCGAGGCCCATCTGCTTGGCAAGCTGCGAGCGAGCCGCGGCGTAGTTGGGCGCGACCATCGGGTAATCTGGCGGCAGCCCCCACTTTTCACGATATCGCTCAGGGGTCATGTCGTATTGCGCGCGCAGGTGACGCTTGAGCGATTTGAATTTCTTGCCGTCCTCAAGACAGACAATGTACTCGGCCGTAATCGACCGTTTAACCGGTACAGCGGGCTTAAGCGGCTCGGTGGCGGCCGCCGGGCTGTTCGAGACCCGCAGGAGCGCCGAGTAAATCTGACCGATCAGGTTCGGGATCTCCGCGCTGGCAACCGTGTTGTTGCTCACATAGGCGGAAACGATGTTTGCAGTCAGTTGGATATAACTGCTCTCTCCGGGATTCTCAGCCATGGTAGGCCCGATCTCTAGGGAGTTGTTCTGCCGCCCCGCGACCCGTCGCCCACGTCCCAAATCACACCGATGCGCGGGCAGTCCAGTTTTAACAGTTCTAAAGATACAGCACTTCAAGAATTCGAGCAATAAAATCGGGGTTCGGCATGACTATTCAAGAAATAACATTGCCGTGTGTAGAAAAGCCCCAAATCGCGCCAGTCTAAATCGCATAATTACAAAGAAACCGCGCGGTTTCCACAAACAACGCCGGGCTGGCTGAGAGTTGCTAAGTCCCTGCGTCAATATGTTCGCGCAGCGCGGTGATCGAGCCAAAGCGCAACGTCCCCTGCGGAAGCTGCGCCTCGATCGAGCCATCGGAATAGAGCGTATAGGCCATGCCTTCGACTACGCCGGACTTGAGAACGATGATAGCACTCGCGGGTGACGGGGCCAAGCCAGGGGGTTCGGCGGGCGCGTCAGTCGGCGGCATTGCCTCAACCTGAGCAACTTGCGCCGTGGCTGTCTGGCCATCTCGCCGCGACCTGCCCGCCAGAAAGGCGCTTATTCCGGCCACTCTCGTTTTCTCGCCCACCACCACAGGATTGGTTTTGACGTCCACCTTTGGCACGACGCGGGCCGGCGCACCGCCATTTGCTCCGCCGGGGCCGGCTACCGCATGCCTCACTTCATCGCCGTCTTCTTCGGCGACCGGACCCTGTTCGCGTCCGGTCAGAATCGGGAATTTGCCGCGCAACCGTTCGATTGCAGCGTCTTCGGCGAGAACCGGTGCGGCAGTCGTGGCGGATAACCCAACCGGCGGACTGCTCCTGGTTTTGGGCGGAAACGGAATGCGGACGGAAATTTCGGGCGTTTCGGCGGCCGCGCTCGGCGAGGGCACTTCGCCGGGACGCACCGTGCGCGGCATCGGCCTGGCGGCAAGCGCCCTTTCAATACGTTGCAGCTCGCGAACCGCGAGCGCCATCCCGATCAGCAACAGCCCGCCGACGGCAGCGATCGTACCCGGCGTAACTGCCTCGGTATCTAAAGTGCCGTCGTGAACGGTCACGCCAGACGCCACGAGCACCAGGCCCGCGAGCGTCGTCACGATACCCAAAAGCAACAAAATTACCGGCATCACGCCCGTCCCCTACCCCGATCAAGCATCTGGGCGACAAACAAAAAGCATTTTGGCGGCCATCCCACGAACGCGCAAGGATTTAAATGGCCGCGACGCCCGCCCCGGCTGGCCGCAAGACGCGCCATTGGACCTTTGCGTACCCGTCAGGCGCATAAGAAATCCCGACAGCGCCGTCAGGCCTTGCAGGATGCCTCGCCTTGCGGCCTGGGCATTGCCCAAGCCCGCCGGTTAAGCTTATTTAGAGGAAACCTTGTCCTCGCCCGGTGGTTTTACCCGAGACCCCTTCCGGCCCGATCCGTTGCACATTGAGGAGTAGACCAATGGCATTCACGCTTCCCGAACTGCCTTATCCCTACGACGCGCTTGCGCCGAATATGTCGCGCGAGACGCTCGAATTTCACCACGACAAACATCACCAGGCTTACGTAACCAACGGCAACAATCTGGCCAAAGGCACCGAGTGGGAGAACAAGCCGGTCGAGGAAGTCTTGAAGGGCACCTTCGGCAAGAACCCGGGGCTCTTTAATAATGCCGGCCAGCACTACAATCACATCCACTTCTGGAAATGGATGAAGAAGGGCGGCGGCGGCGACAAGCTGCCCGGCAAGCTGGAAAAGCAGATCACCGCCGACATCGGCTCCATCGCCAAGATGAAAGAAGACTTCGCCCAGGCCGGCGTCACCCAGTTCGGCTCAGGCTGGTGTTGGCTTGCGGTCAAAGACGGCAAGATCACCGTCACGAAAACCGCAAATGGCGAGAATCCGCTGGTGCACGGCGCCAAGCCGATCCTCGGCTGCGACGTGTGGGAGCATTCCTATTACATCGACTATCGCAACCGGCGCCCGGATTACCTCAAGGCGTTCCTCGATCATCTGGTCAATTGGGACTACGTCGCCGAGATGTATGAAGCGGCGATGAAATAGCCCGTCTGCTGAACGTCGCCACCGAGCAACTGCCGACCGCTAACGCCGGCGCGCCCGCGCCGGCGTTATTCGACGTGGCGCGCGACGGCGTCATCTATAGCGCGCGTCTATAACACTTGCGGCCCCGGCTGATCCTACGCGGTCGCGTGCGCGAACTCCCAGTAGAGCTTGCGGACTTGGCGATAGAGCGGACCGGGTTGCAGGTTGCGCTCGTCGATGCGGATGATCGGCGCAACCTTGGTGTAGTTGCCGGACGAGAAAATCTCGTCGGCCGATTGAAAGTCCGCGTAGCTCAGCGTCGTTTCAACCACGGTTACGCCGGCGGCGCGCAAGAGCGCGATCACCCGCGACCGCGTGATGCCCGCGAGAAACGTACCGTTGGGCGACGGCGTGAAGACCATGCCGTCTTTCACCATGAAAATATTAGCAGTGGCGAGTTCGGCCACGTTGCCCAGCATGTCGCACATCAGACAACTGTCGAAGCCGCGCGTTCGCGCTTCGACCATGGCGCGTGCGTTGTTGGGATAAAGACAGCCGGCTTTGGCGTCGACCGGAGCGCTTTCGCGGGTCGGCCGACGATACGGCGACATGGTGATCGCCGTGCCCGTAGGCTTCGGCAACGGCGCGACGTAGAGCGAAAGGCACCAGCGCGTGGTTTCCGGATCCGGTCGCACGGCGCCACCGATCGCGTCCTCGGGCCAGTACATCGGCCGGATGTAAAGCTCGGCGCCTCGATCGAAGCGCTTCAAGCCCTCGCGCGCGAGACCTAGCCAGGTATCCGCCGCAACGAGCGGCTTGAGACCCATGGTCCTGGCGGACGCGTTAACGCGCGCAAAGTGCAGATCGAGGTCGGGCGTGGTGCCCTCGAAGGCGCGAGCGCCGTCGAACACCGACGTGCAAAGCCAAGCCGCTTGCGTACGCACGCCCATGATCGGCACGTTGCCGTCATGCCAGTCATCCTCGAAATACGTTACGGTCTTGGACCAAGCGACGGGGCGGCTCATCGAATCATCCTTCGCCGTCCTATTGCCTCATCGGCGGGGCCTTTGTCACCATGCCGCCAGGAGATCGGGCCATGTTGAGTGCTTACGTTTTCGATGCCTACGGAACGCTGTTCGACGTCCATGCCACAATCGCGCGCCACCGGGCGGCAGCCGGCCCCGATGCGGATCGATTTTCGGAAATCTGGCGAACCAAGCAGCTCGAATACACATGGACGCTCACGCTGGCCGGACATTACCTCGATTTCTGGACGTTGACCGAGCGCGCCCTCGACTTTGCGTTGGCGCGCGTTCCATCGGTCGACCGCGCGCTACGGGGAAAGCTGCTCGAGGCTTATCTGACGCTCGACACATTTCCCGACGTCCGCCCCGCGCTCGCTGATCTAAAGACGCGCGGCGCACGCCTGGCGATCCTCTCGAACGGCTCGCCGCGCATGCTGGCAGCCGCGGTCGACGCGGCGGGCATAGGCGGCTTGCTCGACGCCGTACTGTCGGTGGATGCCGTGCGCCGCTACAAACCGCGGCCGGAGGTTTACGCACTCGTCGCCGATGCCCTAAACGTCGCCGCCCCGGACACCGCGTTCGTATCGTCGAACCGCTGGGACGTGATGGGCGCCGTATCGTTTGGCTTTAGGGCCTTTTGGGCCAACCGCAGCCATGCGCCGGACGAGTACGGCGACATGGCGCCGCTACGGGAGATTCCCGGCCTCGCCGCGTTGCCGAGCGCTGCCGGCTGATCCGGGCGCAGAAGACCTATGCCAGCGCCGCGGCGATTTCCGGCCGGCTCTGGGCAATCGGCGGAGCCGTAAGATCAAGCGCCGCGATGCGACGGTCGATCTCGCGCATGACAAAGCGCGAAAATGGTCCCAGATGGACATAAAGTCCCATCAGCCCGAGCACATAATGGAGCGCTCCCGGATTGGTCTCCCGGCATTTCTGGATCACGCGCCAGAATTCCTCGCGCGCCTCCGGCACGCGATTGAAAATGCCGTAGACAAGTTCGAGAAAAGCGACGTTACGGAGTCTGTTGCCTTCGGCCAGTCCCTTCGGTCGGCCCGAACGATCCAGCTTGGAGATCAGGCGTTCGATGCGGCGCGCATAGGCGGCGGGATCGTAGGCGCGTTCCAGAATGCGGCGGTAGTCGAGCAGGATTTCGCGCTCCGGCCGTAGCGGGTCAAAGTTGACGCTGAGCGCGCATTGGTCGCTGGTTGTGTCGGTCCAGCGGTCGAAGTCGGCGTGCAACCTCCCCTCTTGTTGGAGGCGGCGCGTAAGTTGCGTGTTCGGCAAGGCGCAAAGCAACCCGACCATGGCCGCCGGGATGGCGGCATCTTCGATCAACTCCACCATCGCGTCAGCGACCGAAACCTTTTCGGTATCAAAGCCGACGATGAAGCCCGCGGTCACATACATGCCAGCGCTGTAGATTTTGTGGATGCTGTCGGCCAGATTGCGCCGCGTGTTCTGCTTCTTCCGGGTATGAACGAGAGTCTCGGGATCCGGACTCTCGATACCGACGAACAGGGCGAAAAAGTTGGCCTTGCGCATCAGTTGTAGCAATTCGTGGTCGTCGGCGAGATTGACCGAGGCTTCTGTCGAAAACTCGAACGGAAAATCGTGCGCCTCTTGCCAAGCAATCAGCTCCGGCAGGAAGATCCGCAGCGACTTGCGGTTGCCGATCAGATTGTCGTCGACAAAATCGACGTGTCCGCGGTAGCCCAGATCGTAGAGCGACTGCAACTCGGCCAGCATCTGCTGCGGGGTCTTGGCGCGCGGCACGCGGCCGTAAAGCTCAATGATGTCGCAGAACTCGCAGGTGAATGGACATCCGCGCGAATATTGCACGCCGATGTACATGTAATGCCCGGTCTTGAGCAGGTCGAAGCGCGGCACGGGCGTCCTGGTAACATCGACCTGAAACTTTTCCGCCGTGAAACAGCCGCCGCGCTCCCCGGCGTTCCAGGCGGAGATGAACTGCGAAAGGACATTCTCGACTTCACCCAGCACGCGGAAGTCGGCCGCTGCGTAGACGTGCGGGCTCGACGTCGCATCGGGCCCGCCCACCACCACGGGCTTGCCGTGCTGGTGCGCGAGCTTGATCAGCCGCAACGTGTCGAGCTGCTGGTTGAACATTCCGCCGGTCATGACCATGTCGGCCCAGGCGAAATCCTCGTCGGCGACCTCTTCGCTGTTGCGGTTGACCAGGCGCACGTGCCAGTTCGCCGGCAGCATGGCGGCAACGGTGATCAAGCCGAGCGGCGCGGTCGGACATTGGGCGCCGATCAATTTGCAGGTTTCCACATAATTCCAGAAATTATTCGCCTGGAAGCGCGGATAGATCATCAGCACGTTGCAATCGCGCAACGCGGAGCGAGCCGACAATTGGCTAGTCTCTTGTTTCAAGTGTTTCAAGGAACCCCTTGCCCTGCCGTCTTCGCAACGAGCCGGCAAGGTATCGTGGCTATGGTCGGCAGTTCAAGGCCGGAAGCGGGTACGCATAACGTCACTTTCACGGAAAGTGCCGTCCAAACACGCTTTTTTGCGAGACAGATGGCGAATTTGGCCCGGGCGGCCTGACGGCGATCCTCACCTAGGCCGCGTGCCCGTGCGATTCGTCGGGATTCCTAAGCGCGGTCACGATTTGCTGCTTGGTCAGACGGGTGCCGTCGTCCCCTTCAACCAGCAAGACGACGCGGCCACAGTCGTTGATGTGCCGCGCCCAGCCCATCGCCTCGTCAAGGCTGCTGAACTCCTTGAACAGGTGACGATCCTTCTCAAGTGGAGAAATGGACTGCGAGCCGCGCGGGCCGGAATAGACGCGATAGGTCATCGTCAGGCCTCCTGTTTGGACAGCAAATATCGTCCCAGGGACCTAACATCGGAGCGAAATGCGCCACCCTTGTGTCGCGCCGGGATGGCGCGGCGCGATGACGCGGCCTTCCCCCCGCTTATTTCGGCGTTGCGAAAGACTGGTCGCTGTACGGCAGCAACACCGGGCGCTGAATAGCGATATAGGCGTGATCGAGCGTTTGGTGGCAGTTGTTGCAGCCGGCGGTGAGTTGGTCGAAAGCGTTCGTGAAGGCGCCGCGGTCCTTGGCTTCGACCGCCTTCTCAAGCGCGGAGATCCCCGGTCCAATCGCTTTTTCGACGGTATCGCCGCCGAGCTGCTTGTTCACTTCGTCAAATGCATCCTTGAGTTTATCGATTTCATAATCCGCAAGCGGCCAATCGCCAGCACGGCCGGCGAACCAGAGCTTGATATGGCGCATTTGCTGCGCCGCCATGATGTCGTCGATCTTGGGCGTATAGGGCTGATCATCTGTCCCGGCATGCACGGTCATATCGTGAGCGCCCGCACTGGACGCCACGAGCAGCGCCGCGAGGCATGCGGCGAAGACCAGTTTCATGACTTCCTCCTTTCACGCGTGCGGGCTGTCCCGCTGGCCACGGATCAGTTTGTGGATAGGAGCGGGTCGCTGCACAGTTTGGGATAGGCATCGCGGCAGATTCGATAAAGCGCCGGACAAGCCTTGGCCGCGGCGATCCCGGCCTCGATGGTTTTGATACGGTCGCCAGCCGCGCGCGACGGCCCGTCGTAAGTGAGTATTGCATCGGCGCGCTCAATCGCGCGGTCGGTCATCAGGAAATGCTCGGCGCCGTTGAAGTACGTGGTCGCCGTCCTGATCGCTTCGGTGAGCTTCTTGGTATATTCCGCATTGGCCTTGGGGTCGGGCTTGACCACGCGGGCGCGCACGGCCGCATCGGTGTAGAGGACGTTCAGCTTGAAGTAGATGCCGCCGCATTCAGCGAGCGCCAGCCAGTAAGCCCGACCGTTGAACGCGCCGGGCGCGGTGACGAGCGTATCGCGCTTGTCGACAGGTATCGCCGGCGCAGCCGGCTCTGCGGCGCGGCGCTGATCGTATTTCTGGCGCAACGTCTGCGCCTGCGCGCCCGCCGCGGCGATGAAGAACGCAAGTACGACAACGGCGACGCTGAAGAATACTCCGCGCATGGCGCGATTATACCCGCCCCGCAGGACTTAAAACCGCTCCACCCATGGCCTCAGTTCGATTTCCCACGCCCAGGCGCTGCGGTGCTGCCGCAAGAGATCGAGATAGGTTTGGGCAATCGCATCGGGGTCGAGCATGCTGTCGGGCTTGTCGGCCGGCTCGGTTCGGGTGGCGCTGCGGATGCCGCCATCGATTACGACATGGGCGATGTGAAGGCCTTGCGGCGACAGCTCGCGCGCCAGGCTTTGCGCGAGCCCGCGCAGTGCGAATTTGCCCATGGCGAAGGGAGCCGATTGGGCATAACCCTTCACGCTTGCAGACGCGCCGGTAAACAGGACCGCGCCATGCTTGTGCGGCAGCATGCGCTTGACCGCTTCCTGGGCCACCAGGAAGCCGCCAAAGGCGGAGACGATGATTGATCTCTCCACCTCGGCGGGGTCAAGTTCGATGATGGGCCCGCGCGTGCGGTAGCTCGCGTTGTAAACAACGACATCGGGTGCGCCGAAGGCGGCTTCAACGTCCGCGAACAGTCTAACAACCTCGGCGCGTTTGGTTGCGTCACATGCAAAAGCCCTGCCGCCAACCTCTTTCGCCAGCGGCGCAAGCTCGGCCGCGCGCCGCGCGGCAAGCGCGATTTCCATTCCGGCTTTCTTGAACGTCCGCGCCACCGAGGCGGACAGCCCGCCGCCCACTCCGACGATCAACGCCGTCCGATATGCCACTTCGGCCATGCCGCCCTCCGCTTCGTGCTTAGTGTAGCAGAAGCGGCCTAGTCGACCACGGCGACGGCGTTGATTTCGACCAGGCAACGCGGATCGGTCGCGAGCCGCACGACCTGCACCGTGGTTGTCGCCGGTTTGGCGTCACGAAAATACTCCGCCCACGCCCGGTTAAGAGCATCCTGATCGGAAAGGTCTGTGACAAAGCGATCGGCCGTAACCACATCGGCAAAAGTGGCGCCGACCGCTTCAAGCCCGCGCTTGAGATTGTCCAGCGCCGCGCGCGCCTGCCCAGCCATGTCACGCGGCATGGCATCGAACTCCTCCGGGCGGTGCGGATGATGGTGATAAACAGGCGCCGCGGTGACGCCGGCGAGATAGACGGTCGTTCCGCCCGTAACCTTGATTGCCGGCGCATATGGCATCCAGAGGTCCGGTGCATCCGGCCAGTGAATGTGCTGGATAGTCTTGGGCATGTTGTTAACTCCAGTTACATCCTGAAAACTCCGAACTTCGTCTCCGGGATCGGCGCGTTAAGCGCCGCCGAGAAGCACAGCGCCAGCACACGGCGCGTTTCGCTCGGCGCGATGATGCCGTCGTCCCACAGCCGCGCGGTGGCGTAATAGGGATCGGCTTCCTTATCGAACTGATCGCGTATGGGTTGCTTGAATTTTGACTCTTCTTCGGCCGACCAGGTTTTGCCCGCGGCTTCGATGTTGTCACGCCGCACGGTCGCCAGCACGCTCGCTGCCTGCTCGGAGCCCATCAGCGCCACGCGCGCACTTGGCCAGGTGAAAAGAAAGCGCGGGCCATAGGCGCGGCCGCACATGCCGTAATTGCCGGCCCCGTAGGAGCCGCCGACGACGACGGTGATCTTCGGTACCTGCGCGCAGGCGACCGCGGTGACCAGTTTGGCGCCGTCCTTGGCGATGCCGCCTGCCTCGTACTCGCGCCCCACCATGAAGCCGACGATGTTTTGCAGGAAGAGAAGCGGAATGCGCCGCTGGCAGCAAAGCTCGATAAAGTGCGCGGCTTTCAGTGCACTCTCCGAGAACAAGATACCGTTGTTGCCGAGAATGCCGACCGGGATGCCGTGGATGTGCGCAAAACCCGTAACGATCGTGGTGCCATACAGGGCCTTGAATTCATCAAATTCGGAGCCGTCGACCAAGCGCACGATCACCTCGCGTATGTCGAATTGCTTCTTGAGATCGGCCGGGACGACGCCGTCGAGTTCGCTGACTTCATAGTGCGGTTCGGCGAGCCTGGTGAGCGGAATATCGATCGCTTTCTTGGTGTTCAGGCTAGCAACAATGCGCCGGCAAAGCTCGAGCGCGTGGCGGTCGTTCTCGGCATAATAGTCGGCGACGCCGGATTTTCGCGCATGCACGTCGGCACCGCCGAGATCTTCCGCCGAAACCACTTCGCCGGTCGCCGCCTTCACTAGCGGCGGCCCGCCAAGGAAAATCGTGCCTTGCTTGCGCACGATAATCGTTTCATCCGACATAGCCGGCACGTAGGCGCCGCCGGCGGTGCAAGAACCCATGACGACCGCAATCTGCGGCACGCCCACCGCCGACAACGTGGCCTGGTTGTAGAAAATCCGTCCGAAATGTTCGCGATCCGGAAACACCTCCGGCCATTGCGGCAGATTTGCGCCGCCGGAATCGACGAGATAGATGCAGGGCAACCGGTTCTCGCGCGCGATTTCCTGCGCCCGCAAGTGCTTTTTCACCGTCAGCGGATAGTAGGTGCCGCCCTTGATCGTGGAATCATTGCAGACGATGACACATTCCCGGCCGAATACGCGGCCGACACCGGTGATGATGCCTGCTGCATGAATCGCGTCGTCGTACAGGCCGTCGGCGGCAAGCGGCGACAATTCGAGGAACGGCGTGCCGGCGTCGATCAACGTCAGCACGCGGTCGCGCGGCAGGAGTTTGCCGCGTGCCAAGTGGCGCTCGCGGGCGCGCACAGAGCCGCCCTCGGCCGCCTTGCTCCGCCGCGCTTGAAGTTCAGCGACCAGTGCCCGCATGGCGGTTTCGTTGGCGCGGAACTCCGGCGACGCGGTATCGACTTTCGTTGCGATGGCGGTCACGAATCCCCCCGTGTGAGCCGGATTTCACTATGACGCTCATGCAAGCGCAATGCGCCCGGCAGGGGCACTATGCGAATTCCATTGGCAGACGAGAGGCGCCGGGACGCGGGCGTCAGGCGTCCTCGGCTCTAGGCGCGCACTTCCTGGCGTTGAAAGACCACGTAGCCGATGACGAACAGCATGATGGCGCCGGCGATCATGGCAACGATCTCGGGCCACACGACCAGAAGGCTTTGCAGGAACGGCAGCGGAGCGCCGGGAACCGAGCCCGGCTGCAATAAAACCAGGCCGAGAGACGCCAACAAAGGCTGTTGGGTGGAGCGTACCGTCGGATCCAGGAGCGCCCCGACAATCTCACCGTACATGGCACCCGGCGATATGCGGGCGAACGCCTGAAGAATACCGAGATGCTTCAAGAGATCGTCAGGTGTCGCCACAGTGTCCGAGATGAACAGCGCGGCCGCATATGGCGAGAGCAGCGGCCAGAGCATGGTGAGGAACAGCCACAGGCCCAATGCGGCAAGCGCCGCCGTAGCCGCGGACCGAAACAAAATCGAAAACAAAAGCGCCAGCCCGAGCCAAACGCCCGCATAAATGACCGTCACGCCCAGCATAGCCAGGGCGCGCGCGACCTCTTCCGGTCCGGGCGGAAGTCCAAGGGTCAGTATCCCGAGTCCGATCACCATCAGCCAAAGCGCCACCAGCATGACGGTGATGGTGATCAATCCGCCGAGGAATTTTCCGAACAGCAACGCGTCGCGATAAATCGGTTGCGAGAGAATGCGCGATAGCGTCCGTTGGTTGCGTTCGCTGTTCACCAGATCAAAGCCGATCCCGATAGCGACCAGCGGGACGAGGAAGGACAACACGGACACGAATGGCGGCAGGCCTTCCCTGGCCCTGGTGAACAGGCGCAGGAACAAGAACGGGTCTTCCGCGGAGACTTCGCGAATTTGCTGAATTGCAGTGTAAACGACACCGACCGCCATCAGCACGACGATCCATTCCATGATGACCATGCGAATGCCGGTCAAATGGTCCGACAGCTCCTTGAGCGTGACTACCCCGAGCCCGGCAAAGGCGGAACCTTCACGCCGCATGGCGGGTTCCCTCCTTCGCGGCCGCGGCTTCGTTCCGCTTGCTTTCGAAGTAACGGGTATAAATGGCTTCGAGGCTTGGCTCCTGGACGCCGAGAAATTTCAGCCTGCCCTGCATCGCAACTACTTCATTTGCCGCTTCTGGGCGCACGTCGCGGTCGGCGTGCAAGCGCAATTTGCCGATGCCGGTGCGTTCGACACCGCTCACGCCGGGAATGAGCGCAAGCCGTTCGACAAGACCGGCGCCGTCCGCCTCGATATCGACCACAAATCCGCCGCCGAGCACTTCGCGGCCAAGCTCGGCCACCGTGCCCATGAGCGCGATATGGCCGCCGCTGAACAGGGCAACGCGGTCGCATATGCTCTGCACGCGCTCGAGCATGTGCGACGAGAGCAGCACCGATACACCTTCGGCCTTGAAGGCCCGGATGATGCCGAGAAGTTCCGCCGTGGCGTGCGGGTCGAGGCCGGTGGTCGGCTCGTCGAGGATAGCGATCTGGGCGCCCTTCATCAGAATTTCCGCGAGCCCCAGCCGCTGGCGCATGCCGCGCGAGAACGTGCCGACGCGCTTTTCGATCTGATCAGCGAGACCGACCCGCTTCAGCGCGTCCGCGATCTTCTTTTCGCGTTCATCCTTGTTAAAGCCGATCAGCCGGGCGGTGTAACGCAAATTGTCGCCGGCGGTGAGTTGATCGTAAAAGCCGACTGTGTCCGGCAGGTATCCGACGCGGCGCTTGACTGAAAGCGGCTCACGCGCGGGATTGAATCCCAGCACGCGCACCTCGCCACCGGAAATCTCAGTTAGACCGAGCAGCATCAGAATTGTCGTGGTCTTGCCGGCACCGTTGGGCCCGAGCAAACCGAAAATCTCGCCGCGCCCGACGGTGAACGAAATCGCATCGACGGCGACGGCGCCGCCGTACCTCTTGGTAAGGCCTTTCGCCTCGATGACCGTTTGCTCGTTCATCGACGGCCGAACCTTGCGACCGCGCCGACCATGACCAGCAGGGCGACGCCTATAATGCCGACGCCGGCAATGCCCCACATCGTCGAAGTGGTTACCGTTACGCGGAAGTTGGTCGAAGCCGACTCGCCGCGGGCGGCGGCGCGGATCGTAGTTACATAGTCGCCGGCAATCGCCTTGTCGGTCGGCGTAATCAGCGCCTGCACTTCCTTGTTGGCGCCCGGCGCGATGTGGTCAACGCTCTTTGGTTCGAACGTGATCTTCCAGCCGCTCGGCGCCGAGCCGGAAAGCTCGACTTGGTCGGCCGGCGCAGTGCCAATGTTCGTGATAACGACCGGTACAGTGGTTTCCTTGCCTGCGGACGCGCGCGTCGACAGCAGACCCTCGCGGCCGCTCACGTCGAGCCTTGGCTGGCCGGTGATGTCCATCGTGAGATCGGCCGTTGCGGTGGCATCCTCGGCGGTGATACGCGCCTCTACTTTGTAACTGCCGGCAGCAGCCGTATTCGGCGGCGTCACCTTGAGCTTCACGTTCTTGGTCTGGCCGGGATCGACTGGAACCGCGTTGAGCTCCTGGCTGCTATAGCCTTCTGTGAACGACGCATCGAAATTTTGCGGCGTCTGGGCCGACAAACTGACAGTGAGCTTCTTGCCGCTGTCGTTCTTGATGGCAAGTTGATACTCGAAGCTCGATTTCGAGGTGCCGCGCAGTTCGGGAAGCTGCGGCGTGAGCGTTAGCTTGGCCGGCAGATCCTTGGCGAGCGTGATCGCGATCGGCAATTGCGCATTGATCGACCCGCCGGTCGCGTTGATCGTAAGCGTTTGCGTGGCGACGTCGGCGGTCTTCGGCACGTCAAGCCGCAACTCGAGCGACACGCTCGAATTGGTGGCCGGCATCGCAGCGGCGACCGGCTGGCCGGCGCCCATCAGCGTTGCGGTCCAGCCGGCCGGAATCCCGGTAACCGACAACGCCAGCCGCTCGGGAGGCAGAGCGTAATTCTGCAATTTCAGACTGATGGTGGAGGTTTCACCCGGCCGTACCGTGACGGCAGGATAGTCGCTCATCAAATAAAGGCCCTTGACGTCCTTGGGGGCGTCTTCGGCGTTGGCAATCGGCGCCAGCAAAGCCGCGAAAGCGGCAAGAGCGGCGATAAATGGATATCGCATTTTGTAGACTCCCGTGCAGGAAACGGTTCGGTGCCCCCTCCCACGGCGCGCTAGATGAGCACGGGCGAGAAGCCGCCATTGTGGGCGCAATCGTGACGAAATCATGCAGACGATAGCCTATTGGCAAGACCTGCGGTAGAGAGCCGCACTTTAGCGTTAAAACGAGCGCTAGATTGCGTACATGCCCCGCAGGCCAGAAATCAGCGCCGGTCTCCTGACGTTCCGCCGCAGGACAACCCTCGAAGTGCTGCTGGCGCACCCTGGCGGGCCGTTCTGGGCAAAGAAGGACGACGGCGCCTGGACCATTCCCAAGGGCACGGCCGAACCAGGCGCCGATCTGCTTGCCACCGCGCAGCGCGAATTCACCGAAGAGACCAATCTCGTCGCCGCCGGCGAGTTCACGCCGTTGATGTCGGTGAAGCAAAAAAGCGGGAAGCTCGTGCACGCCTTCGCTTTCGAAGCTGATTTCGACCTGGCGGCGTTCGCGAGCAACAGTTTTGAGATCGAATGGCCGCCAAAATCAGGCCGGCGACAAAGCTTTCCTGAGGTCGATCGCATCGCCTATTTCGCACTGCAATCCGCGATGCACAAAATCATCCCCTATCAGCAGCCGCTGTTACGCGAACTCGAACTGCGCCTCGGTTAGGCCTCGCGGTGCTCTTCCGGCCAGTCGACCTCGTCGTGCGCAAGCACCCACGGCTCACGCCGGGCGGCCTCGCGCCATTCCTGCCACGCCGCCAGCGCCACATGGGCGCGCATATAATCTTTAGCAGCGGCGCTTACATTCACCGCGTAGGTGTGGAATCGCCAAACAACCGGTGCATACATGGCGTCGGCAGCGCCGAAATTACCGTACAGAAAAGATCCCCCGCTCCCGAAACGCAAACGGCATTCGCTCCAGATGGCGTCGATGCGCGCGACATCTGCCGCCGCGCCGTCGTCAAGGGCGCGCGGAATAACCTGCCGGCGCACATTCATCGGCAACAGATTACGCAACGCGCCGAAGCCGGCGTGCATCTCCGATGCCACGGCGCGGGCGTGCGCGCGTGCCGCCGGATTCTTCGGCCACAAACCGGCGGCGGGAAATTTTTCGGCGAGATATTCGAGGATCGCAAGCGACTCCCAAACGTGAACGTCGCCGTCGATAAGCACCGGCACCTTGCCGGCACCGCTCAATTTCAGGAGTCGCACCTTGAAGTCCGGCGCATCGAGCGAGATCAGCGTCTCTTCGAACGCGATCCCGGCGACCTTCATCGCCAGCCACGGCCGAAACGACCAGGATGAATAGTTCTTGTTGCCGATGACAAGACGTAACGACATGGGTCCCGGGCTGCATTGCAGATGCGAGAGAGGACCATACCGGCCGCGCCGGGACAAGGAGCGGCGGTTTACGCCTGGCCGGTCATCACCGCTACAAACGAAGCAAAGAGCACCGCCGCGGCCGCGAAAATCACCACGGCTGCGGTCTCGATCCAGGCGCTTGTTGCCCGTCGGACCTCGTCGGCCGCCGGATACGCCTCGCCGGCAATAGCGGCGGGCAATTCGGTTGATGACATCGGATGCTCCCCAGGGAATCGTCGTCCCCGAAGGCAAATTCTTCCACGACGAACTGAAAGATCCGATTAACGGCGACGCTGGATCGCCAAAAAAAATGTGCAACCCCTTCCCGTCAGGGACCGGGAAACAACGTTGTCGTCTTGCCGGCAAGCCAATAGGTGACGAGGCCAGCCCATTCATGGGCTGCGGTGTCGGTCAGCCGCAAACCCTCTCCCAGCGAAGAAAACGGCCGCACCAAGTCGATCGGGCCGGACGTCCGCCAATCGACTGGATAGGCTTCGACCGGGAATTGAGCCGCCCGGAACGCCGCGATCGCGCGCGGCATGTGGGCGGCCGATGTGATCAGGAGCCAGCGTTCGCCCGGTTTTGGGTTGGCGACGAGGCACGAGAACACCGCATTCTCGATCGTATTGCGCGACTGCTCCTCCGCGGTAATACGATCGCGCGCGACGCCGAGCGCCTCCAATTGCGAAACGGCGAACAGCGCTTCAATGCCCTCGTAGAAAACCAGCGCGTTGCTGCCCCCGGAATAGATGATGCGAGCGTTCGGGTAACGACGGGCCAGTTCGGCGGCAGCCGTCAGGCGCTCGGCGCCTTCATTGAGCGCCACCACACCGTGCGCGGCCGACACGTCCGGCGAGATCGCGCCGCCAAGCACGACGATGCCGTCAGGCGATCCGCGCGAGGCGTCCCATGGCGGGAAGCGCTGTTCCAGGGGGAGAATAAGCGCGCTGCCGAGCGGGGAGAGTCCCGCGACGGCGATGAGCACGATGCTCGTCACGATGAGCCAACTGGCAAGCCGCGTGAAGCGCGTAAGCAGCAGAAGCAGCCCTGCCAGCCCGACGGCGATCAGCAGATTGGACGGCAGCGCAAAGAAGCCGAGGATTTTGGAGAGGATGAAGAACATCCACGCCCTATTTGTCGGCCGTGCGGTCGCCGGCGATCACGACCGCGATTTCCGCCACGCCGCGTAGCGTGCTTTCGCCTCGTCGTTCGGCGGATAAAGACCGGGCAGCTTCACGCCCTTTTCGACTTCGCCGAACACCCAGCTTTCGTACAGCTCGTGCTCGGCACCTTCCTGCGCGACAAATTCGGTCATCGCCTGTGGAATAACCACGGCCCCGTCATCGTCCGCCACGATCACGTCGTCCGGGAATATGGCGCATCCGCCGCAGCCGATCGGCTGCTGCCAGCCGGCAAAGGTCAGTCCGTTGATCGAAGCCGGCGCCGCGACACCGGCACACCAGACCGGCAGCGCGCTGGTCAGCACGCCCGTCCGGTCGCGCACGACGCCGTCGGTGACCAGCGCGGCAACATTGCGCTTTTTCATGCGAGCGCAAAGAATATCGCCGAAAATACCGGCGCTCGGTACACCCATCGCGTCGGCGACGACGACCGCGCCCGCCGGCATCTCCTCGATGGCCGCCCGCGTCGAGACCGGATTGCCCCAGCTTTCGGCGGTCGCAAGATCTTCACGCACCGGGAGAAAGCGCAAGGTGAACGCTCGCCCCACGATACGCTCGCCTTTCGGCGTGAGGGGCTTCGGACCGTTCATCCAGCAGCGCCGGATGCCTTTCCGGAGCAACATGCTGGTGATGGTCGCGGTCGTGACTTTGCGCAGAATATCGAACACAGCATCGCTCATGGCCGGCCTCGCTTACGTCGCGTCTCTTTGCAGCCAGTGCCCGATCCGCTCGACCGCTTCACGCATCTCCTCGCGCGCGCCAGCATAGCACAGGCGCAAGAACTTCCGGCCGTGCAGCGGATCGAAATCGACTCCCGGCGTCGCCGCCACGCCAGCCTCCTCCAGCAAGCGGGTGGCAAATGCAAAGCTGTCGCTGGAGAACCGCGAGATGTCGGCATAAAAGTAAAACGCGCCGTCGGCCGGCAGAAATGAATCAAGGCCGATCCGCGGCAGTCCATCCAGCAAAATGCGCCGGTTCTCCTCATAGCCTCGCCGAATGCCTTCAAGTTCGGCGCGTCCGTCAAAAGCGGCTTCGGCCGCGATTTGCGAAAGCGTCGGCACCGAGATCGCCAGATTCTGCTGCAGGCGCTCGACCGCCCGCAGCAACGAGGGCGGCACGATCATCCAGCCGATCCGCCATCCGGTCATACAGAAATATTTGGAGAAGGAGTTCACGATGATCGCATCGGATGAGATGCGCGCTGCACATTCGGCGGCAAAGGCGTAATCGAGCCCGTGATAAATCTCATCAGAGATCACGACGATGCCAGCGTCCTCGGCACAGTGGATCAATTCGGCAAGCGCCGCCGCCGTCATCATCGTGCCGCTCGGATTGGCGGGCGAACCGACGATCATACCTTTGAGCGGCTTTACGCGGTGTTGAGCGAGCAACGCTTCGCCGGTTACCGACCAACGCGCTGCTGCGTTGGTCTCGATTGCCACCGGTTCGCAGCCAAGCGCGGCGAGTATGTGGCGATACGGCGGATACCCGGGCAGCGGAACCGCCACGCGATCACCCGGCTCGAAAGCGGCAAGGAAAGCCAGAATGAATCCCGCGGACGACCCCGTCGTCACGACGATTCGGGCCGGGTCGATGTCGAGCTCGTGCCACTCCGCATAGGCGCGCGCAATGCGCCGCCGCAACGAGGCGATGCCCAGCGTCTCGGTGTAGCGTAGCGGGGATGAAAGCGCCCCGCGCGCCGCCGCGATCGCCGTCACCGGTGCGCCGGCCGCCGGCTGACCCACTTCCATGTGAATGATGCGGCGGCCCTGCGCTTCCAGACGTGCCGCCGCCGCCACCACGTCCATCACCATGAAGGGCGGCACGGCGCTGCGCGCCGACGGCTGCAGCAGCTGTTTGGCCCTCTCAAGCATCGCCCTGCCCCGGCAATTTCCCGGCCTTTAGCGCCCGCCCCGGTGCTGCCGTATTCACGAGGTTTTCTATGGTGTTACTTTGTTCTTGCAATGCGTCGGCCTCGCGTAGACTCCGCACTGCTATCCATTGCCTTGGTCCCACCGCAACGGGCCGCTATTTTATCCGAGATGATCGTCGCACGACCTCCTAGCAAGGCGCGCCCCTCGAAACCAGCGTCGCGCGCGGTGGCGCTCGCCACCGCGGCCGCACTCGCGCTGGCGAGCGCGCCCGCACGGGCACAGGCCGGCTCCGCTGCCGGCATACCGATGATCCGCGACGCGGAAATCGAGCAGCTGTTGCGTGACTATACGGGGCCGATTTTGCGCGTCGCCGGGCTTAGCCAGCAGAACGTCCGGGTCGTGATCATCAACGAAAACGTATTCAACGCCTTCGTTATGGACGCTCACCGCATCTTCGTTTTCACCGGCGCGCTAAAGCAGGCGACCACGCCCAATCAGCTCATTGGCGTGTTCGCGCATGAGACCGGCCATATCGTCGGCGGCCACCTCTCCAAGATGCGTCAGGAGCTTGCCAATGCGCAAACTGCCGCGATCGTCGCCATGCTGATCGGCGTCGGCGCCATGGTCGCGGGCGCGAAGACAAACAGCCTGGACATGGGCAATGTCGGCGCGGCGGCGCTAAGTGCGCCGCAATCCTATCTCGCCCACACGCTGCTGGCCTATCAGCGCGCGCAGGAAGAACAGGCCGACCGCGCCGGCGTCCGCTTCCTGACGATGACCGACCAGTCCGCAAAGGGCATGTACGACACCTTCAAGCGGTTCGCCGACGAAATGATGTTTTCGGCCGCCTATATTGATCCGTATGTGCAAAACCATCCGATGCCGGCGGAACGCATGGCCGCGCTGGTTGAACTGGTGAAGACGCCCTATTGGGACAAGAAAGACCCGCCTGAGCTGCAATTCCGCCACGACATGATGCGAGCGAAGCTTTACGGTTTCACCGAGCGGGCCGACGCCGTGTTGCGGCGCTATCCGTCATCGGACACCAGCATGCCGGCGCGCTATGCGCGCGCCATTGCGACCTACCGGTTTGGCGATCTGCGTTCCGCTCTTGCGCAGATCGACAGCATGATCGAGGCGATGCCGAACTATCCGTATCTGTACGAACTCAAGGGGCAGGCGCTGCTCGAAAGCGGACATCCCGCGGAGGCCATCGCGCCGCTGCGCCGTGCCGTGCAGCTCGCGCCCAATCCCTCCCTCATTCAGATTTTGCTTGCGCAGGCGCTGATCTCCACCAACAACAAAGAGTTGACGAAGGAGGCGATCCCGCTACTGCGCGCCGCGCTGGTCAAGGAACCGGAGTCCGGCGACGCCTACGAGCAGCTTGCCATGGCGTACGGCCACAGCGGCGACTTCGCCGACGCCGATCTCGCCTCGGCGCAGGCCGCTTTCGCGCGCGGCGACAATAAAACCGCGCGCGAACTTGCCGCGCGGGCCAAGACGCGCTTTCCGGTCGGCTCGCCCGGTTGGGTGCGGGCCGATGATATCGTCGCCTTTAACAAGAACGTGAAACAAAACCCGCTCCGAATCGGTCAATAAATGCAAAAAGGACCATCGCAATGACATCGCTTTTGCGCACCGCAGTTTTGCTCGCAGCCGCAACGCTTTTAACCCTGCCGGCGGTGACGTCCGCCCGAGCGCAGTCCTTCTCCGCCGACCAGCGCGAGGAAATCGGCAACATCGTCAAGGATTATCTGCTGGCCCACCCCGAGGTCATGCAGGAAGTGATCGCCGAGATGGAAAAGCGCCAGCAGGCGGCCGAGGCAGAAAAGCACCGTACGGCGGTGATCGAGAACAGAGCGACGCTGTTTAACTCCCCGCACCAGGTCGTGCTCGGCAACGCACAGGGCAACGTCACGATGGTCGAGTTCTTCGACTACAATTGTGGCTATTGCAAACGCGCCATGACCGACATGCTGGATCTTTTGAAGACGAACGCCAATCTCAAATTTGTCCTCAAAGAATTCCCGGTCCTTGGCGAAGGATCGGTCGAAGCCGCCCGCGTGGCGGTCGCGGTGCGCATGCAGGACGCTACCGGGAAGAAATACCTCGAATTCCACCAGAAGCTCTTGGGCGGCCGCGGCGCGGCCGACAAGATGCGCGCGCTCGCCGTCGCCAAGGAGGTTGGCTTCGATATGGCGCGGATCGAAAGAGACATGGGTAGCGACGAGGTGAAGAAAACAATCGACGAGGACATGAAGCTCGCTGACGCCCTTGGCGTAAACGGCACGCCGAGCTACGTCGTTGGCGATCAGGTCGTGATCGGCGCGGTCGGCATCGAGACGCTGCGGGAAAAGCTTAACGCCGGGCAGAAATAGCTCTTCGCCGGCACGTTAACCAAACTTTTCTCGCACCGGCGTGCTTGACGCGGCTGGGGGGCGCAGCCGCAGGCTTCCCCTTTTCGGGTGCCTTCCCTATAACGGATGCGGGTTGCAGCAGGCGCTTGCCGGCGGCCCAGTTAGCCGGGTCTAACGCGCGAAAATGTCGAAAACCATCTATGTCCTCAACGGACCCAATCTCAATCTGCTCGGCACACGCCAGCCGGAAATCTACGGCCGTTCGACCCTCGCCGACGTTGAGAAACTGTGCCGCGCGACGGCGAAACAACACGGCCTCGAGGTGGATTTTCGCCAATCCAATCACGAGGGCGAAATCATTGACTGGATCCAGGAGGCGCGCGCCAAGCAATCGGCCGGCGTGGTGATCAATCCGGCCGGATACTCGCACACCTCGATCGCGATCCTCGATGCGCTGCTCGCACTGGAGGCGCCTGTCATCGAGGTGCATATCAGCGACATTGCCGCGCGCGAACCGTTCCGCCGCCACTCCTACGTTTCGCAAGCGGCCCGAGCCGTGATCTCCGGCATGGGCATCGACGGCTATGCGCGTGCGATAGCCGAGTTGGCCACCATGATCGGCGCCAAAGATCGCGCCAGAGTTTGATCGTAGCGCGTAAGCCGGGGAGCCCGCCGATGTCAAAGACGCCCGCGATCGACCATGACGCGATCCGCGAGCTTGCGAAGTTGCTCGACGAAACCGGCTTGTCCGAAATCGAGATTCAACGGGATGGCGTGTCGATCCGCGTCGCGCGCAATCTGAATGCGTCGGGAGCGCGAGCGGCAGAGGCCTCCATTGGCCCGGCGCCGGTGGCGCTTGCGGCGCCTTCTCCCGTCTCGATCGAACCGATGCGACATCCCGGCCTGGTCGCCTCGCCGATGGTGGGCACCGCCTATCTCGGTCCCACGCCCGGCGCTCGGCCCTTCGTCGACGTGGGAACGCAAGTAAAAACCGGCGAGACTTTGATGATCATCGAAGCAATGAAGACGATGAATCAAATTCCTGCGCCACGCTCCGGCACCGTCACTCAAATCCTGGTCGAGGACGGCCAGCCGGTCGAGTATGGCGAGCCGCTGATGATCGTCGAGTAACGGGGAACAGTATTCGCTACCGGGCGGCTGCCGCATGTTCGATAAAATTCTAATCGCAAACCGGGGGGAGATCGCGCTGCGCATCTTGCGGGCGTGCAAGGAGCTCGGCATTCCTACGGTGGCGGTGCATTCGACGGCGGATGAGGACGCCATGCATGTGCGGCTCGCCGACGAGAGCGTCTGCATCGGTCCGGCGCCGGCCAAAGACAGCTACCTCAACATCCCGGCCCTGCTTGCCGCTTGCGAAATCACCGGCGCCGACGCCGTGCATCCCGGCTACGGTTTTCTCGCCGAGAACGCTCGCTTTGCGGAAATCCTCGCCGAGCACAATGTGCAGTTCATCGGTCCCCGCCCTGAGCATATTCGCCTGATGGGCGACAAGATCGCCGCCAAGCGCGCCGCCAAGGAACTCGGCATCCCCACTGTCCCGGGTTCCAATACCGGCGTTAGTTCGGACGCGGAGGCGGTGCGATTGGCCCGCGACGTCGGCTTTCCCGTCATGCTCAAGGCCGCCGCCGGCGGCGGTGGCCGGGGCATGAAGGTCGTCCGCGCGGAGAACGAGCTCGCTATGGCGCTGGCGACCGCGCGCGCCGAGGCGAAAGCATCCTTCGGCGACGACACGCTTTATCTGGAGAAATATCTCGAGCGGCCGCGGCATATTGAAATTCAGGTGCTCGGCGACGGCAAGGGCCGTGCCATCCATCTCGGCGAGCGCGACTGCTCGCTTCAACGCCGCCATCAGAAAGTCTGGGAAGAGAGCCCGTCGCCGGCGCTCAATAGTGCAACACGCGACCAGATCTGCGAAGCGGTCGCCCGCGCCATGCGCGATATCAAATATCTCGGCGCCGGCACCGTCGAGTTTCTTTACGAGGATGGCAAGTTCAACTTCATCGAGATGAACACCCGCATTCAGGTGGAACATCCGGTGACTGAAATGGTCACCGACATCGACCTCGTCGTCGAGCAGATCCGCGTCGCCGGCGGCAACGATCTTTCGCTAGCGCAGGGCGACGTTACCTTCCACGGCCACGCAATCGAATGCCGCATCAATGCCGAGAATCCGGTGTCGTTCCGGCCCTCGCCGGGCAAGATCGTCCACTACCATCCGCCCGGCGGGCTCGGCGTACGCATCGATTCCGCCGTCTACCACAACTACACGATTCCGCCTTTCTACGATTCGCTTGTGGGAAAGCTCATCGTCCACGGCAAGACGCGCGGCGAGTGCCTCATGCGCTTAAAGCGCGCGCTCGATGAGTTCGTAATTGACGGCATCGAAACCACGCTTCCGCTTTTCCGCGCTTTAGCCAGGGAAGCCGCGATTATAGACGGCGACTATCACATCCATTGGCTGGAAGAGTTTCTCGCCCGCGGCGCGATCGAACCGTAGCGTCCAAGCCAGCTTCTAGGCCGGCACGCGCTGTGCGGCCACGGTCACTGCGTCAGCGAGGAGCCGCGCCACCAATTCCGGAACGTAGGGTTTGGCGACGAAAATCGAGCGAGGCACGCGCCGCCGCGGGCCGAGCATGTTGACGCGCCCGGAGGCATAGACGACCGGCAGATCCGGCAACAAATCGCGCGCGTGCCGGGCCAGCGCCGTGCCGTCCATGCCGCCCGGAAGATTGATGTCGGTGAACAGCACGTCGACTGGCGACGACCTGAGATGCCGGAGCGCGTCCGCCGCATTGGTCGCAACGCAGACGGCGAAGCCTTGTTCCGAAAGCGTTTCCGCCACCCATTCGCTGATGAGAAATTCGTCCTCGACGAAGAGGACCCGGATCGGCTTACTCTCGCCGATGCTCGATGCCATGGCGGCGGGTTCTAATGTTTGCACGCGGACATAACGCGCCCGGTGGAAATGCGTTCAAGCTGTCTAAAATCTTACCGAATTTTTAGTTTACGGGGGCTTAAGGACGACCCCCGCCCTTGAAACGTCCGCCAAGTGGCGGCTAAACGATGGGTATGGCTAGCCGCGAATCCGCGCTTGTCGATATCACGCCGGAAGTGCTGCTAAAGGCTTATGCCTGCGGCATTTTTCCGATGGCGGAAAGCGCCGACGACCCCGCACTTTATTGGATCGAGCCGGAACGCCGCGGCATTATTCCGCTCGACCGCTTTCACGTACCGGGCCGGCTTGCGCGAACCGTACGCTCCGGCCGCTTCACGATCGCTGTCGATCGTGACTTCGATGCCGTGCTGGACGGCTGTTCGCAGCCGATGCCCGGCCGCACTCGCACCTGGATCAACGTCCGCATCCGTAACCTCTATCGCAAGCTCTACGACCGCGGCGACTGCCACACCATCGAAGTGTACGCGGAGGACGAACTGGTGGGCGGGCTTTACGGCGTAAGCCTCGGCCGCGCTTTCTTCGGCGAGAGCATGTTCCATCGCGCCCGCGACGCATCCAAGGTCGCGCTCGTGCATTTGGTGGCGCGTCTCAAGGCCGGCCATTACCGTTTACTCGATACACAATTCGTCACCGAACATCTGCGAACGTTCGGCGCCGTCGAAGTCACCCGCCCCGCCTATCACAAGCTGCTTGATGCCGCTCTCGTCGGCGAGGGCGATTTCGGCGCACTCGCGCTCGATCGTCCGGTTTCGGGCAGTACGATCCTCGCTCTACTCGAACGCCGCTGAGCGATCGGCCATTGCGAATCCGCTGGCTCGAGGGGAATGGGCGATTGCTGCAATGGGTTCGATCTGCGCCCCACGCGGGTACGTTGACGCGTTATGCCGCCGGCGTTCACTGTGCCTGCGCGGGAGCAGGCGTCAGTGGCGGCGGCGTTTGCTGCCGCGCGGGAGCTGGTTGACGAGGACGGTTCGGCGCGGGCGGGCGAGTAGCGGCAGCCGGCGGAACGGCCGGCTCGGCGACTTTGATCGGCGACGCGCAATCGGTCAGCCAAACGTCATAAATCGAATGCTCGACAGCGTGCATGCCGGGACTGGCGGCAAACATCCAGCCCGAGAAGATGCGCTTCACCTCGCCCTGCAGGGTGACTTCATCCACCTGGACGAAGGCGTCCGTGTTGGTCGCTTCGGTCGGCGGGCGCGTGTAGCACACACGCGCGGTGACTTGAAGCGCGCCGAATTGCACCGTTTCCCCGATCGTCGCGTCAAACGAAATGATGCGGCCGGTGATCTTGTCGAGCCCGGAAAATATCGCGCGCGAATTTTCGATCTTCTGTGCCGGCATTTCGGTGATGATCGTGTCGTCGGGTTGCGGCGAAATATCGGCCGGCTGCGGTGGCGGTGGATTGGCCGGTTGCGGAGGCGCAGGCGGCAATCCGACGCGCCCGCGCTGGGCACCGGGCGGCAATTGCGGGGTGATCGCCTGGCTTGGCGGAGGCGGAGGAGCAAGGGTGGCCCCGGGCGGCGGCGGCAATGGCTGCGTCTGGATGCTCGATAGCGGAGGCCCAGGCGATGGCGATGGCAGCCGGGCCGGGCCGGGATACTGCACGGGTGGCGGCTGCGGCGGCAACGATCCGTTCGGCACATCAGCGGGCGGCCGCGGTGGTGTATCGCCGAATATCGTCCCCGATTGCGCCAAAGCGGGCACCGCCACGAGCGTTCCGCCGAGCACGGCCAATAGAGCAGCAATCCGGAGCATGGAGCCTTCGCGCGCGACCTGTTTGGGCGTCATCGCGTTCGCGGCCCGGTTAACATGCGGAGTGCAGCGAAACTAGGGATCAATGAGTCCCGGGCGGCGTCCAGGCCTTGTAATCGCCGGTCGCTTTTGGACGGCGTCCTTGCGCCAGCGTCGAACCTCTCGGCCGAAGCGCGCCCGGCGTTCCGGTAAGGTTCGGATGATGCGGCTTCTCCCACGGATGCGGCTTGGTCTTGTCCAGAGTCGGCGGGATGTCCATGACGTGATGCATCCAGCCGTGCCAGCCTGGCGGCACCGTCGACGCTTCGGTGACCCCCCTATAGATCACCCAGCGCCGTTCGATGCCGAGTGCCGCGTCCTTCTTGCCGCCGCGCGTGCGGTAATAGCGGTTACCGAATTGGTCCTCCCCGACGAATTCGCCGTACAGCATCGTCCAGACCTGTGTTCCGAAGGTCTGGCTGTTCCACCAGGTAAAAAGCCGCAGAAGGAAGGTTTTCATCGCCGCTCTATTGCCCGGTCATTCGTATCGTAAAGTGCGCGTTGATGCCATTCCGCGCTTGCGCTGTCCAGAGAACGCGGCGAAGCCCTCACCACCATCGCTCGGGAACGAAATGCCCGGCGGCTTTTTCGATAACATTGCCGAGGGCAAACAGCGTTTCCTCCTCGAACGGGCGTCCGATCAGCTGCAAGCCGAGCGGCAGCCCGCGGGCGTCGAGGCCGCCCGGTACGGAAATGCCCGGCAGGCCGGCCATGTTCACCGTCACGGTGAACACGTCGTTCAAATACATCTCGATTGGGTCGGCGCGGCCTTTTTCGCCGATTGAAAAAGCGGCTGACGGGGTCGTTGGGGTCAGGATGGCGTCGATGCCGGAAGCAAAAACTGTTTCGAAATCGCGTTTGATCAGCGTGCGTACCTTTTGCGCCCGCAAGTAATAGGCGTCGTAATAGCCCGCCGAAAGCACGTAGGTGCCGATCATGATGCGGCGTCGGACTTCTTTGCCGAAGCCGACCGCTCGCGTTCGCTCGTACATGTCGATGACATCGCTGCCGGGAACGCGCAGCCCGTAGCGTACACCGTCATAACGCGCGAGGTTGGACGAGGCTTCGGCCGGCGCGACGATGTAGTAGGCCGGCAGCGCGTACTTGGTGTGCGGCAGGGAAATTTCGATCGTCTCCGCGCCGGCATCGCCGAGCCACCGGATGCCGTCTTGCCACAAAGACTCGATTTCTGACGCCATTCCCGGCATCCGGTATTCTCGCGGAATGCCAATGCGTTTGCCTTTCACCGATGCGCCGACGGCGTTTTCGTAGTCGGGCACCGGCAGGTCGGCGCAGGTCGTATCCTTCGGATCGTAGCCGGCCATCGAGCGCAGAAGTATCGCGCAATCGCGCACGCTGCGCGCGAACGGGCCGGCCTGATCGAGCGAAGATGCGAACGCCACGATGCCCCAGCGCGAGCAGCGCCCGTAGGTCGGCTTCAACCCGACGATGCCGCAAAATGCGGCCGGCTGCCGGATCGAACCGCCGGTATCGGTGCCGGTAGCGCCCGGGCAGACACCCGCCGCCACCGCGGCCGCCGAACCGCCAGACGACCCGCCCGGCACGAGCTTGGCGACCGTGCCACGCGGCCGCCAAGGGGAAACGACCGGACCGAAATGCGAAGTCTCGTTGGACGAGCCCATGGCGAACTCGTCGTTGTTGAGCTTGCCGAGGAGCACCGCGCCGTCACCCCAAAGATTGGCCGTGACGGTCGACTCATAGGTCGGGACAAAGTTCTCCAAGATATGGGAGCAGGCGGTCGTACGGATGCCGGCCGTGCAGAACAAGTCCTTGACGCCGAGCGGCAAGCCTTCAAGCGGTCCGCTCGCGCCCTTCGCCAGCCGCGCATCGGCGGCACGCGCCATCGCGCGGGCGCCATCCGGCGTCTCCAGCACAAAAACATTGAGCGCGCGCGCCTTTTCAATCGCCGCAAGATGCGCATCCGCAAGCTCAAGCGCAGAAAATTCCTTCTTGCGCAGCGCATCACGCGCTTGCGCTAGCGTCAGCAAGGTGAGAGCGGTCATCCGTTAGTGGGATCGTCGCAGGAAAACAGATCTTTTTGCGCCGGATCCGCAACGTTTTCCGGTTTCTTCTCGTCCTGCGTCACGGCCGGTTCAATCGGATCGATGAGCGACGGCGGCTGCTCGACCAGAAAGCCGTCGGGCGTGATAAGACCCTTGCGCTGCAGGTACGCGAACCACATCGCGTCTTGTTCACAGGCAAGGCACATCTATTCCACCACCTTGGGCACGAGGAAGAAGTGATCTTCCAGCGCCGGTGCATTTGCCGTGACGGCGTCGGCGATGCCGCCATCGGTCACTTTGTCATCGCGCATCTTTATCGCCCTCGGCGTCACCGACGTCATCGGCTCGACGCCGGCGACGTCAACCTGGGTAAGCTGCTCGACAAAAGCCAGCATGGCGTTGAGCTCACCCCGAAGATGCTCGACCTCGTCTTCGTCAACGCCGACCCGCGCAAGACGCGCGACCCGGCGGACAGTGTCTGCGTCGACGGACATTTGTGGCGGTTTCAACCTTTTGGCAACAGTGCGAGTTTAGCAGACGGCCGATTTGCCGCCAACTCCCTGGCTTTCTTCGTCAATTCCAGGCGTCTGCCCCGCGTTGTATCCGGAGCCTGGCGTGCCTAGTTTGAACCATGATGCGCAACACCCGATCGATCAGCCGTGAGCCCATTCACGTCATCGGCGCCGGCCTTTCGGGTCCCGAAGCCGCCTGGCAGATCGCGCGCCGCGGCGTACCGGTAGTACTGCACGAAATGCGGCCCGTCCGCTCCACCGCCGTTCACAAGACTGACCGGTTCGCCGAACTTGTCTGCTCTAATTCGTTCCGTTCCGACGACGCCTCGGCAAGCGCCATCGGCCTCCTCCACGCCGAGATGCGCCGGCTCGGCTCGCTGGTCATGCACGCGGCCGACACTTACAAGCTGCCGGCGGGCGGCGCACTCGCCGTCGACCGCGACGGCTTTGCCGCAGCGATCACCGCGGCGATCGAGGCCGAGCCGCTCATCGAAATTCGCCGTGAGGAAATATCCACAGCGCCGGCGGAATGGAACAATGTCGTCGTCGCTACCGGACCCCTCACCTCGCCTGCGCTCGCCGATGCGATCTGCACACTGACCGGAGAAGCCGCGCTCGCGTTCTTTGACGCTATCGCGCCGATCGCCCATCGCGACAGCATCGATTTCGGCATCGCCTGGTTCCAATCGCGCTACGACAAGGTGGGGCCGGCCGGCTCCGGCGCCGACTACGTCAATTGTCCGCTTACCCGCGTGCAATACGATGCGTTCGTCGATGCTTTGCTTGCCGGCGAAAAGATTGCTTTCCGCGAGTTTGAGGCCGCGACGCCCTATTTCGATGGCTGTCTGCCGATCGAGGTCATGGCCGAACGCGGACGCGAGACCTTGCGCCACGGACCGATGAAGCCGTTCGGCCTCACCGACGCCCATCGTCCCGGCGCAAAACCATACGCCGTCGTGCAATTGCGTCAGGACAACAAGCTCGGCACCCTGTTCAACATGGTCGGATTTCAGACCAAATTGAAACACGGCGAGCAGGTCCGCATCTTCCGTACCATTCCCGGCCTCGCCAACGCCGAGTTCGCCCGCCTGGGCGGACTTCATCGCAACACCTTCATCAATTCGCCGAAGCTGCTCGACCAAACGCTGCGGCTCAAGGCCGATCCGCGGTTGCGTTTTGCCGGGCAGATCACCGGCTGTGAAGGCTATGTGGAGTCGGCGGCAGTGGGGCTCCTTGCCGGGCGCTATGCCGCAGCCGACTGGCTCGGCGAACGGCTGCATCTGCCGCCCCCGACCACTGCGCATGGGGCGCTGATCGGCCATATCACCGGCGGTCACATCGAGACGATTGACGCCGGCGCGCGGTCATTTCAGCCGATGAATGTCAATTTCGGCCTGTTTCCGCCGCTCGGACGCCGCACGCCGCGTGGCGCGCAGAGGCAGGCGCTGTGCGCCCGCGCCCTCGCCGATCTCGAAGCCTGGATTGGCGGCGCGATACCGCATGCCGCGGAGTGAGCATCACCGGGCGATCCGCGCTGGATTTCGCGCCGCGCGCCAGATCAGCCATTGTCGCCGCCACGCCGCAATTTCAACCGGCGCGAACGGATCGCACTGGTCCAGGCGGTCGAGCGCCGGGCGAACCAGCGCCGCTGGCAGCAAAGCGGGTACGGCAGCCTCGGGCAGTGCGCCGATAACTTCATGCGCAGCCGCCAAATGTCGGCGCGCCAGCTCTCGCAACTCCGCGAGCGCCGGCGCAAGCCCGGGCGAAGATCGCCCGGCAAAAAGGTCGGGCAAGCGGACTTGATGGCGCTCGACCACGTCCATCGGCAGATAAAGCTGGCCCCGTGCGGCATGAAGAGGAAAGGCGCGCAATAAGCCGGCGATCGCATAAGCGATTCCCGCCGGCCCGGACGCGGCCGGCACGTCGGTTCCGGCAAGCACCTGCATCGCAAGCGCGATCAGCGCCGAGGAAGTGCTCCGCGCATAGCTTTCGAGATCGGCGATGCCCTTCATTGGTTCGTCGTATAGATCGAAGCGGCGCGCTTCAATCAGTCCGGCGAGAGTCGCGCTCGCAAGACCCTGGTTGCCGATCGTGGCGAGCAGCGCCGAGGCAACCGGGTTGGCGCTCGCCTCCTCCGCACGTCCGCCGCCGACAACGTCGCTCCACCATTGCAGCCGGATCTCACCGGGCAACGGTTCACGGACAAGGTCGCGCACGCGGGCAAGTTCGGCATTGAAGGCGTAAAGCGCCTGCAGCGCGCCGCGCCGTTCTACCGGCGCAAACAGGGATGTAATAAAGCGATCGCGGTCGGACGTCCGGACCAGTTCGGCGCAATAGGCGAAGGCATCCTGCATGCCGGCAATCTAGCAGGATCGACTAACGCCGGGCCCTCGCGCGCTGCGGTTTCGGCGGCGCCGGCGGTACTGGCGGCGCGGTCGGCGGCGCTTCAACCTCGGTGCCCTCAGGCTCGCCGTGCCGGGTACGGCCGACGCCGAGATAGATCAGGATCGGCGACGCGATAAAAACCGAGGTATAGGTGCCGACCAGCACGACGCCGAACATCATTGTCGCCGTGAAACTGCGGATTGCCTGGCCGCCGAACAGCAGAAGGGCCAACAGCGACAGTGACACCGTGAGGTGGGTGACGATCGAGCGCGACAGGGTCGCGTTGATCGAGGCGTTGAGCAGCTCCGGCATCGACATGCGCTTGTAGCGGCGCAGCATCTCGCGGATGCGATCGTAGATGACGACCGTATCGTTGAGCGAATAGCCGAGAATGGTGAGCAGGGCCGCGATACTGGTGAGATCGAAATCGATGTGCGTGAGCGACATGAAGCCCACTGTGAGCACCAGATCGTGCACGTTGGCGATCATGGCGCCGAGCGCGAACTGCCATTCGAACCGGAACCAGAGATAGATCAGGATCGCTCCGATCGCGAGCACGAGACCGATCGTACCGTAGGACAGAAGCTCCGTCGAAACGCTCGGACCGACCACCTCAACGCGGCGGTACTCGACCTCGCCGCCCAGCGCGTCGCGCACCTTCTGCACAGCCGCCTGTTGCGCGGCGTCGCCGCCCGGTTGCTCGGATATGCGGATCAGGACGTCGTTTGGCGCGCCGAACTGCTGGAGTTGGAAGTCGCCAAGATTAAGCGCGCCGATCGTTCCGCGCATCTTGGCGAGATCGGCTGGTCCGGCCTTGGTCTGAACCTCCATCAACGTGCCGCCGACGAAGTCGATGCCGAAATTCAGCCCGTGAAGGAAGTAGAGCAGGATCGCCGCGATCGACAGCATCGCCGAAATGGGAAAGCTGATGCGCCGAAAGCGCATGAAGTCGAAGCGGGTGTCATCGGGAACGATACGGAGGAGGCGCACGATTTTTCTTCCCGATGATCAGATCGGCACGGTGCGGGGCCGCCACAAACGCACCCAATAGGCGACGATCAGCCGCGTCATTGTAAACGCGGTGAACAAGCTGGTCAGGATGCCGATGCCGAGCGTCACGGCAAAGCCGCGCACCGGCCCGGTTCCGATATAGAACAGCACCGCCGCCGCGATGAAAGTGGTGATATTGGAGTCGAGGATGGTGGCGAGCGCGCGTGAGAACCCGGCGTCGATCGCGCTGATCGCGCTGCGGCCGCCGCGCACCTCCTCGCGGATTCGCTCGTAGATCAGCACGTTCGAATCCACCGCGATGCCGACGGTCAGCACGATGCCGGCGATGCCGGGCAGCGTCAGCGTTGCGCCGAGCGCCGACAGCACGCCGAAGATCATGGCGATGTTCACCGCAACGGCGATGTTGGCGAACAGCCCGAACAGGCCGTAGGTCACCAGCATGAAGAAGACGACCAGCGCAGCGCCGACATAAGCGGCGTGCTCGCCGGCGTTGATCGAGTCCTGACCAAGGCCGGGACCGACGGTGCGTTCCTCGATGACGGTCAGCGGCGCCGGCAATGCACCGGCGCGCAACAAGATGGCGAGATCGTTCGCCTGTTGGATGGTGAAATTGCCGGAGATTTGCCCGGAACCGCCGAGGATGGGTTCGCGGATCACCGGCGCCGAGATCACCTTATTGTCGAGTATGATGGCGAACGGCTTGCCGACATTGGCTTGCGTCGCCTCGGCGAATTTACGCGCGCCGCTCGAATTGAAGCGGAAGCTGACGATCGGTTCGCTGTTGCGCTGATCGAAGCCGGGCTGAGCGTCGACAAGATCGGCGCCCGAAACCAACACGCGCTTCTCGACGAGAAATTTCTGGCCGCCCTCGCCGTCGAGGATTTCCGAATCCTGCGGCACATGCGTAGCGAGAGCCTGCTCCGGCGTCATCGACTGGTCGACCATGCGAAAATCGAGCTTTGCCGTCTTGCCGAGGATCTCCTTCAGGCGTGACGGATCCTGCAGTCCGGGCACCTGCACGAGGATGCGGGAGGCGCCTTCGCGCTGAATGGTCGGCTCGACCAGGCCGAGTTCGTTGACGCGCCGCTCGATGATCTGGATCGATTGATCGACGGCCTGGCGGATACGTTCGGTCAGCGCGGCATCCGACGGGGCAAGCGTAATCAGCCCGCCGCTCTCGGTAACGTTGACGCTGCGCTCCCCCGACGTGCCGAGGATGCCGGACAGCGGCTGTGACAGCTCGCGAAGTTTGGCGACCGCGTTGTCGATGTCGCTTTCACGCGTGATGCGTACTTCCACGCTGTTGCCGTGAATGGTCCGGCCGGTGAAAGGAATGCGCGCCTGGCGCAAAACGCGCAGCACGTCGTCGGCTAGTCCTTGCAGCCTTTCCTTGCGCACCGCGGCGGTATCGACTTCCAGCAACAGGCTCGAGCCGCCCTGCAGGTCGAGACCGAGCACGATGTGGCGCTGCGCCCACGACGGCCATTTCCGCAACGTGCTTTCCGGGAAGAAATTGGGCACGGCGAACAGGCACACGACCAGCGCCAAGAGCAGAATACCCACCGCTTTCCACCGCGTGAAAAACAACATTGCTGCGACAGTCCTCGTTACGATGGCGCCGGCGGCTGAAAAACCGGATCAGCCGGTGCTCTCGTCCTTCACCGGCTCGCCCTTGGCCCGTACTTCGGAAACCATCGAGCGCATCTGGCGCACACGGACGCCGTCGGAGATTTCGACCTCGATCTGGTCGTCGTCGACGACCTTGGTCACTTTGCCGACCAGCCCGCCATTGGTCACGACCGTGTCGCCGCGGCGGAGCGCCTTGACCATCGACTGGTGCTGCTTCACCCGCTGCTGCTGCGGGCGCAGGACTAGGAAATACATGATCACGACGATCAGGATCAGCGGCAATAGCGACGTGATCATGCCGCTGCTGTCGCCGCCGAATAGGCCACTTAGTGGATTGCCTTGCGCGTACGCGGGCGTAATCAGCATTGCTCCTCCGGGTCCGCTTTGGGACGCGCCGGCCTTGGCAACAAGGGCCGATTTTGCGCGGGAAATCGGCGCGGACTATAGCGGCCATTGGCTTAATTGCAATGTTGCGGGCACGTTCTCGCGGCGCGCTTGCGAGGGTTCCGGCGCCCCGCTAAGGGGTGGGCGTAACCCGGTGTAGACATGGCCAAACCTCCTCGACGCGTCGGCGACAAAGCAACGGCCAAGGGCGCCGGCGGCCGCTCAAAAACGCAATCATCGCCTGCCCGCGGAGCCGACGCTGTTCTTGATCGGATCGCCGAGGCGCTGGAGCGCCTCGCTCCGCCGTCGCCGGCTGGGCTCGATTTCTCCGCGGCCGAGGCTTTCGTCTGGCACCCCGAAGGGCGACGGCTCGCCGCGGTTGCGCGCGTCAACCGCGTCGAGATGTCGCTTCTCAAAGGTATCGATCGCGTGCGCGACCTGTTGGTCGAGAATACCGAACGCTTCGTACGCGGCCTGCCGGCCAACAACGCGCTCCTATGGGGCGCGCGCGGCATGGGGAAGTCCTCGCTGGTCAAGGCTGCTCATGCGGCGGTCGGAGCCGCCCATCACGGCGCCGGCCTCAAGCTGATCGAAATCCATCGCGAGGACATCGAGTCGCTGCCTGAGCTGATGGCGCTCCTGCGTGACAAGCGGCAGCGTTTCATCGTGTTCTGCGACGACTTATCCTTCGACGCCGAGGACACCTCTTACAAGTCGCTCAAGACGATGCTCGAAGGCGGCATCGAAGGGCGGCCGGACAACGTGATTTTTTACGCGACGTCCAATCGCCGCCACTTGATGGCGCGCGAGATGGTCGATAACGAACGCGCGACCGCGATCAATCCCGGCGAAGCGGTGGAGGAAAAAGTCTCGCTGTCGGACCGCTTCGGCCTATGGCTCGGCTTTCACCGCTGTAGCCAGGACGAATACCTCGCCATGGTGGAGGGCTATGTCGAGCATTATCGCATCCCGCTCGCCGGCGATGAATTGCGCCGCGAGGCGCTCGAATGGGCGACCACGCGCGGCGCGCGGTCCGGCCGCGTGGCGTGGCAATATGTTCAGGACGTGGCCGGGCGGCTCGGCATTAAGATGCTGGAGGATGGCCGGCCCCGATGACTCAGCCTCAAGCCGGAAGGGGCCTTACCCAGCGGCTTGAACGCTGCCGCTAGGCGCCGGTTAGATACTGTGCCGGATCGACCGGCGTCGCGCCCTTGCGGATCTCGAAGTGCAACTGCGGCGAGGTGACGTTGCCGGTCTGGCCTGACTTGGCGATCACCTGGCCGCGCTTCACTGTGTCGCCCTTCTTCACCAGGATTTCGCTGGCATGGGCGTAAGCGGTGACAAAACCATCGCCGTGACGGATCAGCACAAGATTACCGTAGCCCTTGAGCTCATTGCCGGCGTAGGCGATCACGCCGTCTTCAGCGGCCTTCACCGGCGTGCCCTCCGGGACCGCGAGATTGATGCCGTCGTTTTGCAGGCCATTCGGTTTTGGTCCGAAGCCCGCAATGATGCGGCCCCGCACCGGCCAACGGAAAGAGGGCAGACTTCCCGCCGGCTCTACCTTCTTGACCGGGCCTTCCTGACCTGCCGGCTCGGCGGGCGCGGCGAGCCGCGCGCTGTGCGGAGAGTCGGCGGTCGCGATCGAGCCGACCGTGCCTTCGCCGTGCGGGGCGGCCGGCGGCGGCGCCGCCGCGGCTGCCGAGTGGACATCCGGAATGACGATGCGCTCGCCGACCTTCACCATCGTGTCAGGCGGAATGTTGTTGGCCTTGGCGAGGGCGAGGACGGACTTGCCGTAAAGCCGCGCAATGCTGTGCAGCGTCTCGTTTGGGGCCACGACGTGAATTGTCGCGGACGGCGCAATCGCAGTCTGCGGCGGACCAATCGGCGCGGATGGCAAAGTCGGCGTGGTCGAGGCGATCCGCGTCTGCGGGGCCGTAGGCGCGGCCGCGGCGGGACCGCGGCGGCGTGGGATCACCAAATGCTGGCCGGGATGGATTTGCGCTGGACTGCTGATGTTGTTGGCCTCGAGGATCGTCGGAACGGGCACGCCGTAACGGTGCGAAATCGTTTCGAGCGTCTCGCCGGCGCCGACCGTAATCGGCGTGCCACCTTCCCAGGTCCAGGTCGGCGGAGGCGGCGTCGCAGGGACCGAGCCGGTGACGTCCGCGCCGCCGGGCTGATAGGAGGCCATGCCGTGGCCGCCGCCCGAGGTTCCGTCGATCGCCAGATGCGGCAACGGCTTGGTTTCGACGCGATCCGTGTTCTGCGGGATCGAACCGGTCACATCGCCGTGGGAGGGGTTGTTGTTGGAGCCGAAGTCCGAGAAACGGCCGGAATCGCTGCAACCGGCGGCGCCCAGACCCATTAACGCAATGGCAACCACTTGCGGCCAGATGGCCGAACAACGCGACGCCGACATGATGACTCGCCCGCACGCAACCACAACTGCAAGCGAATAAACATCGTTGCGGTAAACAGGCGTTTAAGTAGCGGGTTAAGACTCTCGGGATACCGTAAGGATGCGAATATGGTTACAATTCTCGTGCCTGCCCGCGCAGCAGCGGTACGAACCTTACCGCGATCAGGTTGTGGCGTACCAAACCACCCGCCGTTTTCACCAGCTTGACGATGTGTTGAGTGCCGTTGCGCGGCCCGAGCGGCAACACCATTTTGCCCCCCTCGGCAAGCTGCGCGACCAGCGCTTCAGGGACGTCTTCAGCCGCCGCGGTGACGATAATGCGGTCGAAGGGCGCGCGATCCGGCGCACCGGCAAAGCCGTCGCCCGCGACAACCGTCACATTGGAATATCCGAGGGTCTTGAGCCGCTCGCGTGCGCTGTCGGCGAGCGTGCGGTAGCGCTCGATGCTCACCACGTCGCGTGCCAGCCGCGCGAGGATGGCGGCCTGGTATCCGGAGCCGGTACCGACCTCGAGCACGCGGTGTCCCGGCCCCACTTCCAGCTGCTCGGTCATGTAGGCGACGACATAAGGCTGGCTGATCGTCTGGCCGCAGGCGATTGGCAAGGCCTGGTCGGCGTAGGCGCTGTCGGAAAACTCGGGCGTCACGAAATGTTCGCGCGGGACCTCATCCATGGCGCGCAGCACCGCCTGTTCGCTGATGCCGCGCCGGCGCAGCGTCAGCTGAAATTCCATGCGCTCCACGTCGTCTGCTTGAATGCCGGCCACAATGGTGCCTTCTATCACCCCGGCGGCGGCGCTTGTACTCTTGTGTATGCTCGAAGCAACCGGCATCGTTCGAGATGTGGAACTGGTCGCGCGGGGACGACGTTAACGCTTAAGGCACGGGCTTCCGATGGCGCGAGAGCAAAATACCCGCGTGGGCAAGCGCGTACTTGTCGTCGAGGACGAGGTGATGATCCGCCTGCTGCTTTGCGACATGCTGGCGGACCTCGGCCACACGGTGGCCGGAGAAGCCGGCCGGATCGACGACGCGGTGACGCTGGCAAAGCAGGGTGAGTTCGACGTGGCCATCCTCGACGTCAATCTCGACGGTGAACCCATTTCGCCCGTGGTCGAGATTCTGGTCACATGCGGCCTGCCCTTTGTATTTGCCACCGGCTATGGCCAGGGCGGAGTGCCGGAGCCGTATCGGCACGCACCGACGTTGCAAAAGCCTTTCCAATCGGACGCGCTCGCGCAAGCGATCGAGGCCGCCGCGCCGCGGGCTCGCGTTTAGAACTTAACCTCCAAACAGCTCGGTGAGCTTCGCCATGTAAGGCTCGTCGGTCATGTCGAGCTTGAGCGGCGTGACGGCGATGCAATGGCCTTCGAGCGCGGCAAGGTCGGTGCCTTCCGCCGCGGGCACAAAGCCGTGCCGCACATAGGCAATCCAGTAATAAGCGTTGCCGCGGCCGTCCTTGCGTTCGTCGATTTCAAGCCGCTCCTGCTGCCGCCGCCCCTGCGTGGTCACCAGGATACGTTTGACCTGATCCGGCGGGCAATCGGGGAAGTTCACGTTGATCAGCACGTCGCGCGGGATGCCTTCGGCGACCACGCGGCGGATGATGTCAGGCGCGAAACGCAGGCTGGTCTCCCAATAGGGTGGCCGTCCAAGTCGCGCAGCGTAGGCTTGCGACAGCGCCAGCGAAGGAACGCCGATCACAGTGCCTTCGACCGCGCCGGCAACCGTGCCGGAATAGATCACGTCCTCGCCGGCATTGCGGCCGCGATTGACGCCGGAGAGAACGAGGTCGGGGCCTTTGCCGTTGAGCACGTGGCGTGCGCCCATGACGACGCAATCGGTCGGCGTTCCGCGGACCGCAAAACGTCGCTCGGCGACCTGGCGCAGCCGCAGCGGATCGTTGAGCGACAGCGAATGCGCGACACCGGATTGGTCGTATTCCGGCGCGATCACCCAGACATCGTCGGAAATTTCGCGCGCGATCTTCTCGCACACGTCGAGACCTTCGGCATGGATGCCGTCGTCGTTGGTGATCAGGATGCGCATCGCACTCATTGCTTCTCGATCGTTTTGATGCCGCCCATGTAAGGCCACAGCGCCTCCGGCACCGCGATCGAGCCGTTGTCCTGCTGATAAGTCTCCATCACCGCGATCAGCGCGCGGCCGACCGCGACGCCCGAGCCGTTAAGCGTGTGCAGGTAGCGAACCTGGCGGCCTTCCTTGGCGCGGTAGCGCGCATTCATGCGCCGCGCCTGGAAGTCACCACAGGTCGAGCAGGAGGAAATTTCGCGGTACATGTTCTGCCCCGGCAGCCATACTTCGATGTCGTAAGTCTTTTGTGACGCAAAGCCCATGTCGCCGGCGCACAAAGTCATCACCCGATAGTGCAGATCGAGACGGCGCAGGATTTCCTCGGCGCAAGAGAGCATCCGCTCGTGCTCGTCCTTTGATTGCTCCAGCGTCGTGATCGAAACCAGTTCGACCTTGGTGAATTGATGCTGGCGGATCATGCCGCGCGTGTCCTTGCCGGCCGCGCCGGCCTCAGCGCGGAAGCACGGCGTGCATGCGGTGAGCCGCATCGGCAATTGCGCTTCGTCGACAATGGATTCGCGGACCAGATTGGTCAGCGGGACTTCGGCGGTGGGGATGAGCCAGCGTCTGGTTTGTTGGGCCCCTTCGATTTCCGCAAAATCGCCTGTCATCGTTACGAGCGCGCGATCCATGAAATCACGGACGGGATCCTCAGCTTGACGCTCGATAGCGTCGCGTAATTGTTTTTTAGAGTCAGGCTCAAGCCTTTTAAAAAATTCGTTTGCCGCCTGCTTTATGAACTCAATGTTTGTCGCAATGAACTGATCGCTTTCAAACTTGGGCAATTGCGCCGTTCCAAACATAACATCGCCGCGCACCAGCAATGGCGGCGCGACTTCGGTATAGCCGTGCCCGCCGGTATGCACGTCGAGCATAAATTGACCGAGCGCACGTTCGAGCCGCGCGAGACCTTTTTTCAAAACCACAAAGCGCGCGCCGGAAAGTTTGGCCGCGGTTTCGAAATCCATCTGGCCGAGCGCTTCGCCGAGCTCGAAATGCTGTTTCGGTGTAAACGCATATTCGCGCTTTGCGCCGAAGCGATGATGCTCGACGTTGTCGTTGGCATCCTTGCCGTCGGGCACTTCGTCGAGCGGCAGGTTGGGAATTTCCGCCAGCGCATCATTCAGGGCTGCTGAAGCCGCCTTCTCCTCCGCCTCCATCTTCGGAATGGATTCCTTGAGATCGGCGACTTCGTCCATCAGCGCCTGCGCCGTTTCTTCCTCATTGCTTTTCTTCGCCGCGCCGATGAGCTTTGAGGCTTCGTTGCGGCGCGCCTGCGCGGTTTCCAGCGCGAGGATTTTCTGCCGCCGCTTCTCGTCGAGCGCGATCAACCGCTCCGCCTGCGGTTCCAGCCCGCGCCGCGAAAGCGCGCGGTCGAAAGCCCCAGCATTTTCGCCAATCCAGCGGATGTCGTGCATGCAACGCTCAAAAGAATCGGGATGGCTTTCTAGCACGCCACGGACGGCGATGACGAAGGGAGGCCCTACTCCGCCGGCTTGGATGCCGCCGCCGCGGCCTCGGCCGCGCGTTCGGCCGCCGCCCGCTTCTCGACCCAGCGCACCGACCAGACCGAGCCCTCGTAGAGGGCGACCAAGGGCAGCGCCAGCGACATCTGGCTGAGCACGTCCGGCGGGGTGAGGATCGCAGCGATCACGAACGCAATAACGATGAAGTAGCGGCGCTTCGACCCGAGCTGGTCGGAGGTGATGATGCCGACGCGGCCAAGTAGCGTCAGGATCACCGGCAGCTGGAAGGCGATGCCGAAAGCGAGCACGAGCTTCATCATCAGCGACAGATAGTCCTCGACCTTCGGCAACAGCTCGATCGTCGCCTGCCCGGGGCCGCCCATCTGCTGCATCGAGAGCGAAAAGCGCGCCAGCATCGGCCAGACCACGAAGTAGACGACCATCGAGCCGAGCAAGAAGAAGATCGGCGTGGCGACGAGATACGGCAGGAACGCCTGCTTTTCGTTACGGTAAAGCCCGGGCGCGACGAACATATAGATTTGCGAGGCGATGACGGGAAACGCGACAAAAGCCGCGCCGAACATCGCCAGCTTGAGCTGCACGACGAAATATTCGAGCAGGCCGGTGTAGATGAACTTGGAATTCTCCGCGCCCGCAACCCACACGTAAGGCCAAGTCAGGACGTTGTAGATGTATTTGGCGAAGAAGAAGCAGACGATTGCAGCAAGCGCAAACGCGGCGATCGCCTTGATCAGCCGCCCGCGCAGCTCGATCAAGTGATCCATCAGCGGCGCTTTGCTCGCCTCGATCCGCTTTTCGTCTTCTTCGCGGTTCATCCGGCCTGTCTCGTCGTTGCCGGCTCGGCGGCAGGTTCAGGCGCTTGCGGCGCGGCCACATCGGTTGCGGGCGCCGGCAGCTCCGGCGCGGGAGTTTCGGCCGCAACCGTATCGCCGGCTGTCATCAGCGCGGGCGTTTCCAGCGAGGTCTGAATGTCCTTACCCGTGATTTCCAACTCGCTGCGAACATCCTTCAGCGGATCGTATTGCTTGATGTCGGTTGCGATGTCGTCGACCTGTTATTTGAGGTCGGCCATTTCGGCTTCGCGCATCGCCTCCTGAAACTGGTTCTGGAAATCGGCGGCCATGCTGCGCACTTTGCGCGTGTATTGGCCGAGCGTGCGCAGCACCGCCGGCAACTCCTTCGGCCCGATCACGATCAGCGCAACCACGCCGATCAGCAGGAACTCGGTCCAAGAGATATCGAACATGAAAACTCTCCGGCCGGCTCAACCGCCTGTTCCGCGTCACCCGCCGGCCGGATTTGTCCGGCGGGACCAGCCGCCAGCGACCGTCAGGACACCTTCGTGCCGGCTTCGGCACGCGGTTTGGCCGCTTCGGCCGCCTGATGGTCGATGGACTTGACCGGGGCTGCGGGCGCCGCAGCGGCGTCATCCTCGGCCATGCCCTTCTTGAAGGACTTAATGCCCTTGGCGACATCGCCCATCATTTCCGAGATTTTGCCGCGCCCACCGAAGACCAGCAGCAGGACGGCACCCACGATCAGCCAATGCATCCAGCTCAGAGAGCCCATGAATTCCTCCATACGCAGCAAGCGCCTGCGCTAGACCGCGATTTTAACCGGAAACTAGGCGCGGGGCATGGCAAAAACAAGCACAACCGCAAGCGCCGTCGCGCTGCAGTTAACCTCTGTGCCAAAACGCGAAAATCGGCCTTATTCCTCTGACCGGCCGGCCGGCGGGGCAAGCCCCAGATCGAGATTGCCGGGCTCCAGCGGATCCTCGTCGTCCCGCAGCGCCGGATCGTCGGACGGCACCGGCACCGCGAACCCGGCCGGCAGCGACTTTTCGATCAGCCCAGCGCCCCTGAGTTCGTCGAGGCCGGGCAGGTCGGCGAGGGCATCAAGGCCGAAATGCGACATGAACGCCTCGCTGGTTCCGTAGGTTACCGGCCGGCCGGGCGCCTTGCGCCGGCCGCGCAGCCGGATCCAGCCGGTTTCCAGAAGCACGTCGAGCGTGCCCTTTGACGTGGTCACGCCGCGAATGTCTTCGATCTCGGCGCGCGTCACCGGCTGGTGATAGGCAACGATGGCCAGCGTCTCGATGGCGGCACGCGACAATTTCCGTGTGACCACGGTTTCGCGCGTCAGAAGCCAGGCGAGATCGCCCGCGGTGCGCAGCGACCATTTGCCGCCGACGCGGACGAGATTGACGCCGCGCGGCGCGTATTCCTGTTGCAGTTGCAGCAGCAAGGCGTGCGCGTCGATACCAGCGGGCAGCCGCGCCGCCAGGATCTTCTCGTCGAGCGGTTCGTCGGCGGCGAACAATAACGCTTCGAGGATGCGGAGCTCCTCGGCGCGTTCCTCTTTGTCCTTCTTGTTGTCGACGACCACCCGCATCTTAGCCGCGCTCCCTCTCATTCCCGTTTCCCCTCATCCATTGCCCGGTTCCGACGCGGCTCCGCCATCGCCCTGATCCTGTCGCTTGCGGACATAGAGCGGAGAGAAAGCCGCGTGCTGATGGATTTCCATTCGCCCTTCGCGCACCAATTCGAGCGTTGCCGCGAAGCTGGAAGCACGAACCGTCGCGGCAAGCGACGGCTCGACCATATAGGCGATCAGATATTCGTCGAGCGCGCACCAATCGGTGGCGCGGCCGATGAGTTTTTCAAGCGCTTCGCGCGCTTCCGCTAGCGACCAGACGGTGCGCTTTGGCATGCGCACGAACGAGCGCGCCTGAGTCTGCCGCCGCCCGGCGTAGGCCGAAAGCAGATCGTAGAGCGTCGCCGACCATTCCGGCTTTTTGATCTCGGCGATCGGCTCCGGCAGGCCGCGCGCAAAAACCTGGCGGCCGAGCTGCGGACGATTGAGCAATTGTTCGGCGACCTGCCGGATCGCTTCAAGCCGGCGCAGACGCTGCGCCAGCGCCGTCGCCATATCTTCGGCACTCATGCCATCGGGCTCGTTCAGGTCGGGCAGGAGCAGGCGCGATTTCAGATAGGCGAGCCACGCCGCCATCACCAGATAGTCGGCGGCGAGCTCGAGCCGGAGCTTGCGTGCCTCCTCGATGAACGCGAGATACTGATCGGCCAGCGCCAGGATCGAGATTTTGGCGAGATCGACTTTTTGCTGGCGCGCGAGCGTCAGCAACAAATCGAGCGGCCCTTCGAAACCTTCGACGTCAATCACCAACGCCGGCTCGTCCGACGCACGTTCCGGGAGTTCCGCCACGAACCGGGTGTCTTCGGCGATCATGCGTATCCCTGCGCCGGCTGCCAGGCGCCGGCCATCAATTTCAGGAACTCGGCGCGGACGGCGGCAAGATCGATCGGGGCGGGCCGCTGTTTAGACGCCAGTGCAACCGCGGCGCGCCGCGCCGCCTCACCGGCGAGTTCGGGCGCCTCGGCGGCAACCGCGAGCATTTCCCGCATCTCACCGTTGCAGTGGAGCACGAGGTCGCAGCCGGCGGCGATCGCCGCCCGCGTCCGCTCCGCTACCGAGCCTGAAAGCGCCCCCATCGAGATATCGTCGCTCATCAGCAGGCCTTTGAAACCGATCGAATCACGAATCACCCCGCGCACTATAGTTCCCGAAATGGTGGCCGGCGCGATAGGATCGATGGCCGTGAACACGACATGGGCGGTCATGCCGATGGGCAACGCCGCCAGCGGCCGAAAAGCCGCAAAATCCGTGGCATCGAGGGTAGCCCGGTCGACGCTGACCACCGGCAGCCTGGCATGGCTGTCGGCCGTGGCCCGGCCATGGCCGGGGATGTGCTTGAGGACCGGCAAGACGCCACCCTCGGTCAGTCCCCGCGCAAATGCGCCGGCGATGGCGGCCACCTTGCCCGGCTCGCCGCCGTAGGCGCGGTCCCCAACCACCGGATCGGCGCCGGCAATCGGCACGTCCGCGATCGGGGCGCAGTCGACATCGATGCCCAAGGCCGAAAGATCGGCCGCGATCAGCCGGCCACCGAGCCGGGCCGCGGCCAGGCCCAAGTCCCTATCGCGGGCGTAAAGCGCGCCGTATGCGGCACCGGGCGGATAAGCCGGCCAGTCCGGCGGACCGAGGCGTTGCACCCGCCCACCCTCCTGGTCGATCAGCACCGGCGCCTCGCGTCCGAGCGCGGCGCGCGCGGCATCGATCAGCCGCCGCAACGGGTCAGGCCCGGCGATATTGCGCTTAAAAACGATCAGGCCCCACGGCTCCGCGTCGCGGAGGAATGCGCGTTCGTTGTCCGTCAGCGCGGGTCCGGAAAAGCCGGTGATGAAGGCACGCATCGCGGCCGCTTAGCCCGCGCGTAGCGCAAGGGTCAAGAACGCAACAATCAGTTTTTCTGGACGATGCAATTGCCGCCAGCGGCCTTGAGCCCGCTGCACATCCCCGCGGCCGCTTCCGCCGAAGCGAACGGTCCGACCAGGGCGCGATAATAGGTGCCCTTGTCGCCTAGATCGGCGCGCCGAATGATCGGTGTTCGTCCGCCGAGCTGATTTGGAAATTTGGCCTGCAACTCGCGAAACGAAGTCTGCGCTTCGGTTTCGCTGCGCTGAGAGGTGACCTGTACAGCATAGCCGCCGCCAGGCGAGGGGGCCGGCTGGACCGGCGCGGCGGTGGCAACGGCGATCGGCGCCGCCGCGCGAACGTGCGCGGGCGGAGGAGTTCCCACGTCGGCGTGCCCGCCGGGGACAATCGACAGCGGCGCATTGGGGCCGGCCGGCGCCGGGCTCGCGGTCGCGGCCGGCTTGGGGACCGGTGGCGCGGGACGCGCCGCACTCGGTTTGGGCGCCGGTGGCGGCACTGGCGGCGTTGCCGTTCCGTCAGGCGTAGCGGCCTGATCGGGCCGGATGGTCACTGTGTGAATTCGCTTCGGCTCGGTGGAGAGCTGCGCCGGCGCGGGATTGGGCGTCGGAACCGCATTCGGCATCGGCGGCGGCCCGGGCGGCCACGGCGAGTTTGGCGCTGGGTTCTGCGCAGTTGCGCCGGGGGGCTGGCCAACGGTCATCGCCGGCGGCGACGGGTTTGGGACGACCGGAATGCTTGAAACAACCCGCGGAGGAGCTTTCGGCGGTTCTATGCTGACCGGCTGCTCCTCGCGGGAGACGACTTTTTCACTGGCCCCGGGGTTGACCGTGTCAGGTTGGGTTGAGTTGCCTCCGGGCGTCTCGCCATAGTTCGGTGCAACTTTGATCGGCCCGTTGTTCGCCTTGATGATGGGCGGAAGCGACGGAATGACAGAACCGCCGAACATGGCGCGATAGCCGAAGGCGCCCGCAGTCCCAACGACGGCCAAGCTAAGAACCGCCATGACCATGACCACCGCGCCACGCCGGCGCGGCCTTGCGGGCTCGTCGTAATAGTCGCCCGCCGCATCGGATTCAGCCTCGTCGTATTCGGGCTCCTCAGCGTAATCTTCGTCAACCTCGGAGGTCGCATAGGCGGGCAATTCCCGGGCGCGCAAAGCCGGTACTCGCTCGTCGCGGTAATCTGCGTCGGCCTGCTCGCGAAAACCGCTGAACGGTGTAGCCGGTCCCGAAAAATGTCGACCGCCGGCCGGTTCACGGTCGTAGCTGCGCTCCTGCGGCGCGTAAGACGCATAGGTGTCGGCGGCAGGCGCCGACGAAGGCGCTGGAGCGTAGTCGTCCTCCGCGCGCGGCTCGTCGTGTTGGTCATCAGCCGCCCAATCTTCGCCGGAAGCTGCGGCGTGGTCTTCGAGCGGCTCCGGCTTATACGCGTCGGGTTGGCGGGTTTCCGGGTACGGATCGCTCTGGCCGATCAGTCGCGCCAATTCCGCAAGCGGATCGTCGTCGTTACCTCCGATCCGATCGGTCGCGTCCCGCGGCAGCGGGTCGCGGTTGCGGTAAGAGCGGAAATTGTCATCGGCCATCGGCCACGCTCCGACTCAGACGTGCAAAGTTATATCGAACAGTGATTCCCCACGACTGCCTTGCCGTACCCGTAGGGCCCCGAAGGGGAACTATCGCATCTCATTCGGCGCCCCGACGCCAAGTAACGCGAGCCCCGACGCAAGAACAGTCACAACGCCTTGTACAAGCACAAGGCGAGCCAAGGTCAGTTCTCGATCATTCTGGATAATGAAGCGTAAATGTGGCGATGCCGTCCCCAACGTCCATAAAGCATGAAACTCGCTGGCTAAATCGAACAGATAAAAGGCAATTCGGTGCGGCTCATGGGCGGCGGCTGCCGCCTCGACGACGCGCGGATAGAGCGCAATCCGGCGCATGAGAGCAAGCTCCGCCGCATCGAAGAGGCGTTCCAGATTAGCGGTCGCAAGCAAGCCGGAAGCATCAGCCGGCAGATCGGGAAACGTTTCGCGCGCATTGCGGAACACCGAATGTCCGCGCGCGTGGCCGTATTGGACATAGAAAACGGGATTGTCGCGGGATTGCTCAATCACCTTGGCGAGATCGAAGTCAAGCACGGCGTCGTTCTTGCGAAACAACATCATGAAGCGGACGGCGTCACGCCCAACCTCATCCACCACTTCGCGCAGCGTCACAAACTCCCCTGCCCGTTTCGACATTTTGACCGGTTCGCCGGCGCGCAGAAGCTTCACAAGCTGGACGAGCTTCACATCGAGTTCCGCCTTGCGGTCGCTCAATGCCGCCATCGCTGCCTGCATGCGCTTGACGTAGCCGCCGTGGTCGGCGCCCCACACGTCGATCAGCGTGCGGAAGCCGCGCTCGAGCTTGCTGCGGTGGTAGGCGATATCGGAAGCAAAATAGGTATACGAGCCATCGGACTTCTTCAGCGGGCGGTCGATGTCGTCACCAAACGCCGTCGATCTGAACAGCGTCTGCTCGCGGTCTTCCCAGTCATCCGGCAACGCGCCCTTCGGCGGCGGCAAGCGACCTTCGAACACGAGCCCGCGCGCACGCAGCCATTCGATCGTCGCCGCAACCTGGTCGACCTTGCCGTGGATGAGAGATCGCTCTGAAAAAAATACGTCATGCTTAATATCGAGGACATCAAGGTCCTCACGAATAATGCGCATCATTGTTTTGATCGCAAGGTCCCGCACAACCGGCAGCCATTCACTTTCAGGTCGACCTTTCAGTGCGTCCCCATACTGTTGGCCTATCAAATAGGCCGCCTCCTTTACGTACTCGCCCGGATAAAGTCCCTCTGGGATCGTACCGATATCCTCACCGAGTGCTTCGCGGTAGCGCAGATACGCCGAACGCGCGAGCGCATCGATCTGCGCGCCGGCATCGTTGACGTAATATTCGCGCGTGACTTTGAAGCCGGCGAAGGCGAGCAAATTAGCGAGCGCATCGCCAAACACGGCGCCGCGGCCGTGGCCAACATGCATCGGTCCGGTGGGATTGGCGGAAACATATTCGACATTGACAGGGGCGCCGCGCCCGATGTCGCTTTTGCCGTAATCCGGACCCGCCTGCAGCGCATTGCGCAGTGCTCCGATCCAAGCAGAAGGCTTGAGCGTGAGATTGATGAATCCGGGGCCGGCGATTTCGACCTTACCCACCAAGTCATCCGCGCGCAGTTTCTCGGCAAATGCTTCGGCAAGCTCGCGCGGCTTCTTACCGGCGTCTTTCGCCAACATCATCGCGACGTTGGTCGCCATGTCGCCGTGGGTGGGGTCGCGGGGTGGCTCGACCGTCGCGCGCGATAGATCGATGCCGGCCGGCAAAAAGCCGCGCGCGATCAAATCATCGCTTGCGCGTCGTACCCGATCGAGCATTTCGGCAAAGATGTTGTGCGCGGCCATGAGGAAAATGCGCTTCGGCGCCGATGCTGGCGCGTCGCGCGCCTAACGCAATTCCGGGGTCGAGTCAAAAAGCCGCGCATGCTCGGCCAGCGCAAATCGGTCGGTCATGCCGGCGATAAAATCGGCGATCCGGCGCGCACGCGTGGCGTCGTCGGCGCCGGCCAGCCCGTCCCGCCACTCCGCCGGCAGATCCTCCGGATGGGCCGTGTAGCGGGCGAACAGGTCACGGACCACGCCGGCTGCGTCATTCATCACCCGCGTGACCCGCGCGTGACGGTACATGCGCGTCTCGAGAAAGCCCTTGATCAGGCGCTCGGCTTCGGCAATCGCCGGCGAGAAAGCGGCGACGCCCGACGGCGCATTGCGCACATCGTCGGCTGAGCGGGGCGCCAAGGCAGCGAGCCGGCGGCCGGTCTCGGCGACCAGATCCTCGATCAACATGCCGATCAGCCGGCGAAGGAATTCATGCACAATGCGCGCGGAATCGAGACCGGGAAAGGCGGCGCGGATTTCAGCGATGAGGCTGCCAGGCAGCGCAACGGCGGCAATGTCATCAAGGCCGAACAAATCGGCGCGTAAACCGTCGTCAATGTCGTGGGCGTCGTAAGCGATGTCGTCCGCAAATGCCGCGACCTGCGCCTCCACGCCCGGGAAGCTCCATAATTGCAGGTCCTGCAAGCGGACGTATTCGCGGATCGTCTCCGGAATGCCGTGCGCGCGATACCGCGCAACCGGACTTCCGTTCCGGTCGCTGAGCGGCCCGTTATGTTTGACCAGTCCTTCGAGCGTTTCCCAGGTGAGGTTAAGCCCATCGAAGGCCGGGTAGCGGCGTTCTAGCGTCGTCACCACGCGCAAGGTTTGTGCATTGTGATCGAACCCGCCGAAGACGGCCAAACATTCATCGAGCGCGCGCTCGCCGGCATGACCGAACGGCGGATGGCCCAAATCGTGGGCGAGCGCCAGCGCCTCGGCAAGATCCTCGTCGAGGCGCAGCGCGCGGGCAAGCGCGCGGGCGACTTGTGCGACTTCCAGCGTGTGGGTCAGTCGCGTGCGATAGTGGTCGCCCTCGTCAAATACGAAAACTTGCGTCTTGTGCTTGAGCCGGCGGAAGGCGGTCGAGTGGATGACACGGTCGCAATCGCGGCGAAACGGGCCGCGGCCTTTGCTGGCCGGCTCCGGATGAAGCCGCCCGCGGCTTTGTCGGGGATCGCAAGCGTAGGGCGCGGTCATGGCGGTATTTGCCATTGATCTGCGGGCTCGCAATTGACCTCGGCCATGGGTGCACTTACCTATCAGACAATGCCGTGGCAAATGCCCGGTAGGAGCGGATCATGGCGCTGGACGTGACGGTCACCGAGCGGGCGGCCCGCAAGATCGGCGAAATCCTTCGCCGGGAACCGGCGGGTACGATGCTTCGCATCAGCGTCGAGGGCGGCGGCTGCTCTGGTTTCCAGTACAAATTCGGCACCGAGCAGGCCAAAGCCGACGACGACATCGTGATCGAACGCGCCGGCGCCACGGTGCTGATCGATCCCGTTTCGCTCGATTACATGGCCGGCTCCGAAATCGACTTTGTCGACGACCTGATCGGATCGGCCTTCAAGGTCAACAATCCGAAAGCCACTGCGTCCTGCGGCTGCGGCACCAGTTTCGCGCTGTGAGCATGATCTCGAGCTAGGACGTCGGCCAAGTGCGCATCGCCACCTGGAACGTCAATTCTATCAAACAGCGCGTCGATTCCGCGCTCGTCTGGCTCGCGGAACGCCAGCCCGACGTCGTCTGCTTGCAGGAGACGAAATGTGTTGACGATGCCTTCCCGCGCGAGGCGTTCGAGTCGCTCGGCTACAATCTCGCCATTCACGGGCAGAAGACATTTAACGGCGTTGCGGTTCTCTCCAAGTTCCCGTTTGACGAAGTGACTAACGGTCTGCCCGGCGACGAAAGCGACGATCATGCACGTTTCATCGAAGCGGTGGTGTCGACGGCGCGCGGCGCGTTGCGCGTTGCCACCATCTACCTGCCCAACGGCAACCCGCCGGATACCGAAAAATATTCGTACAAAATGGGCTGGATGAAGCGGCTCTTTACCTATGCCCGCGACCGGCTCTCGCTCGGTGAACCGCTCATCCTTGCGGGCGATTTCAACGTGATTCCAACCGCCGCCGATGCTCGCAATCCGCAAGCCTGGCTGGGCGATGCCCTGTTTCTGCCGGGGACGCGTTCAGCATTTCGCGCGCTCGTCAATCTCGGGCTGACGGACGCCGTGCGCGCGTCAAGCGACGAGGCGGGCCTCTATACCTTCTGGGACTATCAGGCCGGCGCCTGGCAGAAGAACAACGGCATCCGCATCGACCACATTTTGTTGTCGCCGGAAGCCGCCGACCGGCTTAGCGACGTCGGCATCGACCGCCATGTGCGCGCCTGGGAGAAGCCCTCCGATCACGTGCCGGTATGGCTTGACTTGGCGATCGACGCGCCAAAGCGGGCCTGATCCCGATTCCGCGCCGAAAATCAACGCTCTAGCCCAAAACGATACCGCCGCCTTAACCGAATATTCACCACGTGCGCCAAGACTGCGTCCGTTCGCCGAACGATCGGTCTTGAATGCAATTGCCGAAATCAAAACAGACGGAGCACGTCGGCGAGACGGCGCACGGCGGCCCCGGAGCCGTGCCGGTCCGAGCTGCGTCCGATCAGTGGATTCCGGCGAACAGCATCCGCGAAACCATTAATCTCCTGGAGTCCGACCTTGGCGTCATGATTGGCGCGGTCCATCAGGCGTGCGAAGTGGTGTGCCGTGAAGCCGAGGATTCCGCAGCCGCAGCCGATCAAATCACCCGAAAGACCGCCGGCCTGGCCAGCCAGGCAGGGACCGCCAGCCGCGACCTGACTCAGCTTGCCGCCGCGATCGAGCAACTCGCGCGCTCCTCGGACGACATCGGCTGTCAAGTGCGCAAGGCCGACAGCCTGACGGGACAGGCAAACGACTCGGCTGCACTTGCCAGCCGCGGCGTCGAAGGTTTGAAGCAATCGTCGACGCAGATCGGCAATGTATTGAATTTGATTTCGACGGTCGCCCGGCAAACCAATTTGCTCGCGCTCAACGCTACGATCGAGGCCGCGCGCGCCGGCGAAGCCGGCCGCGGTTTCGCGGTTGTCGCCTCCGAAGTGAAAAAGCTGTCGCAAGAAACCCAAAAAGCGACCGAAGATATCTCCCAGAAAATCGACGCCTTGCAAAGCGATGCGGCCGATTGCTTCGAGGCAGTGGCGCGGATCACCGAAGTCATCAAAATTCTGCAGCCGCTGTTTGGAAGCGTGGCAACGGCCGTCCAGCAGCAAAACAGCGCGACTACGGCAGTGGCGCGCAATGCGAACGACACGCTGCGATTCGCCGACGCCGTCGCGCAAGGCTCGTTGGAGATTCGGGACGCGGCCACCGGCGCGAATGCGCATGGAAAATCGGTGGAGCAACACGGCAGGGACGTCATTGCGCTTGCCGAGAAGCTCAAGATGCGGATGACGATATTCCTGCGTCAGAGCGAAGCGGGCGACCGCAGACGGCACGATCGCCTGCCGTGCGAAATAGGCGTTGAGCTGAAGACCGATGCCGGCGTCGTTCACGGTCAAACGGCCGATCTCTCGGAAGGCGGCGCTCTGGTGCGTACCGCCGACACGGCGCCGACCGTCTCCGGCAGCTTTTTTCATGCCGATTTCGACGGAATCGGCACGACCCGGGTGCGGGTAGCCAATTGCTCTTCGCTCGGATTGCATCTCGAATTTTTGCAAATGGATGCCGCCGTCCGCACGCAACTGGAACGCAAACTGTCATCCATCCGTGAGGAAAATCGTGAAATCATCTCGCGGGCGGTCGACACAGCCAATCAGGTCTCGCGCGCGCTCGAAGGGCTCGTCGAGCAGGGGCGGCTGACGCAGGAAGACCTATTCGACAACGATTACGTTGCGATCGAAGGCACCAACCCCGTGCAACATCGCACGCGGTTCCTTTCCGCGCTGGAGGATGTGCTGCCGGCAATTCAAGAACCACTGCTGGCGAGCGACCCGCGGATGATCTTCTGCGCGGCAGTCGACCGAAACGGCTACTTGCCGGTTCACAATCGCAAATATTCCTTGCCGCAGCGGCCGGGCGAAACGGTCTGGAACACGGCGAATTCACGCAACCGGCGAATCTTCGACGATCGCGCCGGCTTGGCCGCCGGACGCAACGTGCGTCCTTACATTATTCAGGTCTATCCGCGCGATATGGGAAACGGTGTGACCATCATCATGCGCGAGATCGATGCGCCGATCCGCGTCTTCGGCAAACACTGGGGAGGATTCCGCTCGGCTTACAAGCTTTGAGCGGTCAATCCCGGCGGCCCTTCATCCAGTTTTCCAAGTAGACCAGCGCCATGACGCGCTCGTCATCGCTCGCGCGGTGGAAAGCGTTGTCGTAGAGCGGTTTGACCCACGCATCCTCGCCGCTTGCACAGTCTTTGCTCAGCGTCAGCCACATCAAACCGCGCGCCGCTTGCCGCGGCACTTTCTGGCCCTGGAACAGAAGGTCGCCGAGCACGGCCTCGGCGCGGCAATCGCCCTTGGCCGCGGAAAGTTGCAACCAGCGCGCCGCCTGATGCGCATCGCTGGGGTTGCCGTCGAGATAAAGCCGGCCGAGCTGGTATTGCGCGTCGGCGTCGCCGAAATAGGACGCGGCATAGGCGAACATTTCCCGCGCCCGGGAGGCGTCAGGAACGATCGACGAATTGGGAATGCCCTTGAGATAGTAATGGCCCAGCGCCACGAACGCGTTGGCTACCATGTGTGCCTGCGCCGTGCCCGGAGGCTCATCGGGATGTGAATTCGCGATCTGACTGAAATAATCGAAGGCACGCTGGTCGTCCTGCGGGACGCCGTCGCCGATCGCATACATGCGGCCAACCTTCCATTGCGCCGCGAGATGCCCCTGATCGGCGGCATATTGAAGGGCGGTGAACGCCTTGGCCTTGTCTGCGCCTTCCGGCCCTCCCGGTGTGGTGCGCAGACCGTCGCCGGGTGCGAGTAATGCCGTGTTCGGCGTGCTCGTGCCGTCGAAAGCGAAAGTCGGGCCGGCCGCAAAACCAAGCGCGAGGCCGAAAACGGCCGCAACCAGCATGCCGCGACCAGTGGCAGGGATCACGCGTTTAGATGTCCGCATAACACGCCTTCTCGACCGAACCACCCGGGTGGGTCACGGCGCCCTCGCGCGCCGGCCCGACTTGCTGGGCGTATTTCCACAAATAGCCGGAGGTATATTCGCCGCTCCGCGGCTTCCATTGGCCCGCGCGCTTTTCGAGTTCGCTCGCGCTCAGCTTGACGCTGAGCGACCCCTTCTCGGCATCGAGCTCGATGATGTCGCCATCGCGCAGAAGCGCGATCGGCCCGCCAACGGCCGCTTCCGGGCCGATATGGGCAACGCAGAAGCCGCGGGTCGCACCGGAGAAACGGCCGTCGGTGATCAGCGCGACCTTGCCGCCCATGCCCTGGCCGTACAGCGCGGCCGTGGTCGAGAGCATCTCACGCATGCCAGGCCCGCCCTTGGGGCCTTCGTAGCGGATCACCAACACATCGCCTTCCTTGTACTTCTTGTTTTTCACCGCCTCGAAGCAGGCTTCCTCGCCATCGAAGCAGCGCGCCGGCCCGGAAAATTTCACGCCCTCCATGCCGGCGACCTTCACGATCGCCCCGTCGGGCGCGAGGTTGCCCTTGAGGCCAATGACGCCGCCCGTCGGCGAGAGCGGCTTATCGGCCGGACGAACCACATCCTGGTCTTGGTTCCACTTCACCGATTTGAGGTTTTCAGCCAGGGTCCGGCCGGTAACGGTCAGGCACTCGCCGTGCAGGTAACCGTGGTCGAGGAGTGTCTTCAGCAAAAGCGGAACACCGCCAGCTTCGAACATGTCTTTGGCGACATAGCGGCCGGACGGTTTCAAATCCGCGATATAAGGCGTCCTTTTGAAGACTTCGGCGACGTCGAAGAGATCGAACTTAATGCCGCATTCGTTGGCGATCGCAGGCAGATGAAGGGCCGCGTTGGTCGAACCGCCGGTAGCGGAGACCACGGCGGCGGCATTCTCCAGCGCCTTGCGGGTGACGATGTCGCGCGGACGGATATTCTTGACGATCAAGTCCACGATCATCTCGCCCGCCAACATGCAGAATTTGTCGCGGATCTCGTACGGCGCCGGCGCTCCCGCCGAATAAGGCAACGCCAGCCCGATCGCTTCCGAGACGGTCGCCATCGTGTTGGCGGTGAATTGCGCGCCGCAGGCGCCGGCCGAGGGACATGCGTTCTGTTCGAGCACGTCCAGATCGGCGTCCGACATGGCGCCGACCGAATGCCAGCCGACCGCCTCATAGACGTCCTGAATGGTGACCGGCTTGCCCTTAAACGTCCCGGGCAGGATCGACCCGCCATAGATGAAGATTGACGGCACATTGAGCCGGCACATCGCCATCATCATGCCGGGCTGCGACTTGTCGCAGCCGGCGACGCCGACCAGCGCGTCGTAGGAATGGCCGCGCACCGTCAGCTCGATCGAGTCGGCGATCACTTCGCGCGAAGGCAGCGATGACTTCATGCCGGCATGCCCCATGGCGATGCCGTCGGTCACGGTGATGGTGCAAAATTCGCGCGGCGTGGCGCCGCCCGCGATAACGCCATGTTTGACGGCCTGGGCCTGCCGCATCAGCGCGATATTGCAGGGAGCGGCCTCGTTCCAGCAGGTCGCGACGCCTACAAACGGCTGATGGATCTGCTCTTTGGTCAAACCCATCGCGTAATAAAAGGCGCGATGCGGCGCGCGTTCTGCGCCTTCCGTCGCGTGGCGGCTCGGGAGCCTCAATTTGAGGTTTGTCTTCGCATCCATCGAACTCTACGGGCCAAACCGGCCCCCTCGCCCCCTACACTTCGCCCCAGGGCCAAAGCCCCGGAAATCGAAAGCACCACAACGGTTTGTGTCGACCGTTCGGCCGTCGCGTGATCGATGTCGAAAAATCCTATGGCCAAAAAGCGGCGCTTTGGACGCGTGCAGTGCGGGACAATCAAATGTTCCGAGCCTGTTGCACGGGAGACACAGATTTGGCTTGCTGCGCGTTCCGCCGTTAACTCTGCGTTTACCATCCGGCGGCGCCAGCGACGATGACTGCATGCAGAAACGGCTAAGCCGGGCCTTCTTTGGCCGAAGCGTCCTTGAGGTCGCGCCCGATCTGATCGGGACGACGCTGCTATTCAGGGGCGTTGGAGGCCGGATCGTCGAGGTCGAGGCCTACCACCACACCGATCCCGCAGCGCACAGTTTCCACGGGCCGACCGAGCGGAGCGCGGTCATGTTTGGCCCGCCCGGCTACGTCTATGTCTACCGTTCCTACGGCATTCACTGGTGCCTGAACTTCGTCTGTGAGCCGGAAGGCTCCGCCAGCGCCGTGCTGCTGCGGGCGATCGAGCCGACTAACGGGCTCGCAGCCATGCGCCGGCGGCGGAGCACGACCGAGGAGCGGCTCTTGTGCGCCGGCCCGGGACGGCTGTGCGAGGCGCTCGGCATTACCCGGAAGCAGAACGGACTGGCGCTCGATGCCGCGCCCTTCGCGCTGTTCGCCCGCCGGGGCAAGGTCGAGATCGTGGCCGGACCGCGTATCGGCATCACCAAGGCCGTCGGCAAGCCGTGGCGCTATGGGCTGAAGGACTCGCCGTTCCTCAGCAAAAAATTCAGCCCGGCAGCCTGAAGGCCGGATCGAAGCCGAGCTCTCTGCGCGCCTTGTCAATGCTTAGGGCGCCATCCTCCTCCGCGATGTTGTAGACGCCCGGCGCTCCCCTCGTGATGGCAAGCAATGCTGCCTGCGCCGCGGCATCGACATGCAGCGGCGCGCGGGCGTTCGGCGTGTTCCAGGTGCCGGGGCCGTAGAGCCGCCCGTAGCGCAGCACGATGCCGGCAATGCCCGGCGCCTTGAGAACCGCGTCTTCCAATGCGCGCACCCCGCGCGCGGTTATTGCGCTCGGCTTGTCGCCGTCCCCTGAAGTGATTGCGTCGGTCTCCGCATGCGGCTCCGGACTGTCGGCGTAAGCAAAGGCGATGCTTTGCGCGATGACGCGTCGCGCGCCGGCCACCTGCGCCGCCGCGACCAGATTGGCGGTACCTTCAATTCGCAGGCGGGAATTACGCGCCAACACATCGCTCAGTCGCGCCGGATCGAGCACGTCCGGCAGATCGGTCAGTTGATGGATGACAACCTCAGGCCGCGCCCGCATGACCGCCTCGCTCAAGGCGACGGCGTCGAAAACGTCAACGACGACCGCCTCGACGCCGTGCGCTTTGAGTTCGTCAGCCTTCGCCGCCGATCGTGTCGTTCCGGTTACCGCGTGTCCGGCGGCGAGAAGCAGCGGCGCAAGCCGCCGTCCGATCACGCCGCTCGCTCCAGCCAGAAAAATGCGCACGTGGTCGCAAGCTCTCAGTGATACGCGACGATGAATTCACACCCCGCCGCGGTCGGAAATGTGCGCGCAATGCGGCCGTTCGCAAGAGCGAACTCGAACACGACCGCATCGTCGTGGCAGCATAGATAGGCATGCTTACCGTCGGGTGCAAAACCGAAACCCATCGGACTTCTCTTCGCCGGGACTGTTGCGACTGGCCTAAGTCCATTCGTTGTATAGATCGCAGCCAGATCGCCCTTGTTCGACGACGTGACGACGTAGCGATTGTCCGGCGAAACGCGCACCCGCCGCATTTGCGGATTGATGGCATTCGCCTCGTCGATCGCAACTGTCTGCCGCAACGCGTGCGTGCGCGCGTCGATCACGTAGAATTCGGCCGCCGTCTGGGCGCAGACGTAAAGCGTGCCGCCGTCCGGTGAGACGGCAAGACCCTCGGTCCGCTGCGGCACCTTGATGCGATCGACCACGGTGCGGCGATTGACGTCGATGGCGACGACATACTCGCTCTTGACCGAAGCAAATGCTTTGCCGGTCGCGTGGCTGATTGCGACCCAATGCGCGGTATTGCCCACGTCGATGCGCTGCACCTGGTCGGTTGCCGGATCGATCACCAGGACGGCATTGCCGAGCTCGCCGGAACACCAGACCGCGCCCGCTTCGTCCATCATGATGCCGTGCGGCGCATAGATTTCGCCGAGATCGATCACGCGCGCAAGCGACCGCGACGGCAGATCGATAACGACGATGCGACGGTCCGGATTGATGCGTTTGGTAAAAATCCCGTCGCCATACACAGTTCCGTATGCGGTGCGGCCGTCGGCCGAGAGCGCAAGCTCGTGCGTCGAGCCCGGCGTGTCGATGGTTGTCGATACCGTCAGCGTTTCGGCGTCGAGAAAGTGAACCTTGTGCGCCGTCTTCGCCGTGACGATCAGATTGGGGCCGCCCGGGCGGTTGTTCACGTCGAACACGGTCATTCCTCCGCAGCGGCGGCGTCTTCTTTGCGGACAAAGCTAATGGTCGGAGCGAGCAGGATCAACGGCAGCGCCGAGAGCGCGATCGGCAGGAATGCAAAGCGTTCGATGCCGGTGAGATCCCAGGCGACGCCGCCGATGACGGCGATGGCCGTGGCGCTCGCATAGCTGATAGTGAACATCGCTGCCGATACGCGCGCAACCTCGGCGGTCGCGCTCAACAATGGCGGCAGCGTCAGCCCCAGCGCAAATGCGGCGCCGATGGCAAAGCCGAGCACGGCGGTCGCCGCCACGATCACCGCGCCGGCAGTGACGACAATGATGCCGATGCAGCCGATGCACATGAGACCGGTGAGAATGAAGGGCCACACTTTACGTTCAAGATGGCGTGCGAACCCGATCAGCAGCAGCGACGCCGGGAGCTGACCGGCATTGAGCGCGGTGAGCGCCTGATTGATGAGATCGGGGCGGCCGGCGCTGATTAGATAATCCGGCAGGAAGGCGTTGCTGTCGTAATAGAGCGCGCTGGCGCCGGCAAAAATGACGCCTAACCGCAGAATTTCGCGCGCCGGCCAGTCGGGCCACCAGCGCTGCGGGCCGGTGGTGCGTTTGCCTTGCTCGCGCGGCGCCGTCACCAGGACCAGAACCGCAATCGCGGCGATCGGCACCGCCCAACACACAAATGTCGCCCGCCAGCTTTGGCCAAGCACGGAAAAGAGCAAGGGGAAGAGCGCGACCGGCAGGATTTCGCCGACCAGCAATCCGTTGGTGTAGGTGCCGGTGCCGAGCCCGATGTTGCGCGGCAGCCACTGATTGACCAGCGCCGGCATGGCCGGCTGGGTCACGGCGACGCCGACGCCCATCAGCGCGGTCGCGGCGAGCAAGGTCGGTGCATCGGGCGTGAGGCCACGCAGCGCCGAGCCAAGGGCCGTCAGCATAAGCCCCGTCACTACGGCCGCCATCACGCCGATCCGCGCGACGAGGCGCGAGCCGACCAAGGCCGCCGCCGCGAACAGAATGACCGGCAGGCCGGTGAGGATTCCGACGTCGGTGCCGGAAAGATGCAATTCGCTGCGCAGCGCGGGAATGACCGGCGGCACGGCAAGGATGGACAGCCGCAGCACGTTGCCAACGAGCCACAGCAGGATCAACGGAATCGCGACGGATTGAGACTTCGGCACCAAACTTCCCGAGTTTTTGATTCCAAGGCGCGGCAATACGAATTGAGCGGCGAGCCGTCGAATAGCATAGCCTCGTCGTTATGCTCGGAATATATTCATGCGGACCAGCAGCCGCGAAAAATCAAATGCCCCGACGAGCCTTGGAGTTTCGCGTTGTTGTTGCGTCACCTTCTGATGTGTTTGAAACTCGGAAAGTTATATTTAATGCTATTGGCGAACTAAACAGAATCCTCGAGGTCCAGAACGCTACAATCCGAGGTCTGGGTTGGGAAGAATACGCGTCCCCTGGAATCAGCTCCGAGGCACAGCAAGTCATCAATGAGCAGATTTTGCGAGATTATGACATCTTAGTCGCAATATTCGGCACCAAACTAGGCTCTCCCACCAAATCAGAAAGTTCGGGCACCGTGGAGGAAATTGAGCACGCGATTTCCAAACAAAATAGCGAGATGGGCAAGCACCGCGTCCAAGTTTATTTCTGCGACAAGATCGAAAGCCTGTCCGCCGTTTCGGTTGACGAACTCAAACGACTGGCTGATTACCGCGAAAGCTTAAATGCTCGCGGCGTGCTGTATCAAGTTTATAAAAACGAGGACGATCTGCAAAGGGAAGTACGTATTAATCTTCAACGTCCAATTTCAGACTATCTTCAACGGACCGAACAAAACTCGAAATCAGCCGCCAACCGACCTTCGCGCGATAATCATGGCCCTGACCGGTTAAGCTCAGAAAATAAATCGATCAGTCGCCCGATTGAAATTAGCGACAGTGACGATCTTCCGGGAATTCTTGATCACCAAGAACGCGCCGAGGCGGCGATAAATGCGGCGAATGGATCGATCAACGCGATGGCACGGCTAATCGACGAAATCAATGTCGAAACGAACCGCAATGTCGAAGAGGTTGAGAGAGTCTCATCGTCTCAATTTTCAGCAGCTGTAAAGAAAAAGGTCATTAACGGCTTTGCCGAATTTCTAAAATCTAAATCTACGCGCCTAAAGCAAGAAGCGATTGCAGCCAAAACAAACCTCAAGGATTTCTTTGATGCCCTGACGTTCGTAATTGATATGGAAAAGGAGTTCGTCGATCCCCAAAAGCTCGAAACAGATTTAGCAGCGCTGCTCGCTCAAGCCAGCATCGTAATGCAGACCTTGCCGGCGAATCGGGAATCAATCGGATCTTTCAAGAAAGTCCTTGAAAGTATCCCGCGCATAACAATCCAGTTTAATCAAGCGAAGAAGTTATTGATTGATGCGCTGGATGATTGCGGTCAAGTTTTTGACGAAACAGAGCGCATGTTGTTAGGCCTGATGGCAAAGAGATAAGCGGAAGTTTAGCTTTTTTTTGTCAGGTCAGCACCCTGTTTTCAATCGCTAATTGAAGTCTTTAGCCGCTCCAGCGCTTCCGCGAGTTTGGCTTTGCGCGCCTGCGCTTCCTCGCGTTTTTCTTTCTCTTCTTCGATAATCTCTTCCGGCGCCCGCGCGACGAAATTCGGATTGCCGAGCTTGGCGTCGACGCGGGCGATGTCGGCGTTCAATTTCTCGATCTCACGCTCATATTTTGCCTTTTGTCGTTCCCGATCGACGCCTTGAAGAAGCAATTGACCATTACGATACGGCAAAAGGACATGGCCCATGAGTTCCTGTTCCTGTTCGCGTGCAGCAATCAAAACACTCTCAGTGACATCTGGATCGTCAGATATCACCAGCTTGCTAAGGAATGGATCTACATGCGAATTGCATAGTCGAAATATTTCCCTTTGATACTTTGCAATCAGCCGTTTTGAACGCCGATCATAATTTATTGCTCGGACGAGCGACACCGATTTAGCTGGAATCTCAAATTCTGTTCGCGCTGATCGAATTTCTTCAATTAGCCCAATTATGAAGGCGATTTCCGCAACGGAGGAGAGATTTCCACCAAAATCAGCACCTTTCGAGAATGCCAAATCCTGCAATCGCGATAGAAGGCCTCGACCAATTGATCTTCGACGTACGTCTCGATCAACCTCAAAGTGCGGCCACGCCGCTAGTGTTAGCAATCCCTCTCGTCTTTCTGTCACCAGCCACAACTCTTCGGTTACGAAAGGCATGAAGGGATGCAACAATTTCAATATTTCATCCCGTACCCACGCTACCATTGCACGCGTCTCTGACTTGGCTGAATTATTCGAACCAAGCAGAACGGGTTTGCACAACTCAAGATACCAATCGCAATATATATTCCAGACAAAGCGATAGACCGAGGTAGCCGCTTCATTGAAGCGATAACCTCTGATTGCATTGGTAACTTCAGCGGCGGCTCTTTCCGTTTCCTCCGCAATCCAACGATTGAGAGTTTCTTTCACAAATTTTGGGTCGAAGGTAGGCACGCGCCCACAGTGATTTATTTCCGCGAAGCGCGTGGCATTCCACAGCTTGGTCGCGAAATTGCGATTGCTTTCAACGTCGTGAGGACCAAGCCTGATATCGTGGCCTTGCGCGGCGCCGCGGGCGAGCGTTAAGCGCAGCGCGTCCGCTCCGTATTGGTCGATCAGGCCGAGCGGATCGACCACGTTGCCCTTGGATTTCGACATTTTGGCGCCGGAAGCGTCGCGCACGAGGCGGTGAATATAAACGTCGCGGAACGGCACCTCTTTCATAAAGTGCAGCCCCATCATCATCATGCGCGCGACCCAAAAGAAGATGATATCGAAGCCAGTGACCAAAACGCTGGTCGGGTAGTAGCGATTCAGCTCAGGCGGGTCGTCCGGCCACCCCAGCGTTGAGAATGGCCACAGCGCCGATGAGAACCAAGTGTCGAGAACGTCAGGATCACGCCAAATAGCAAATTTGGTACCTTGTGTGTGATCTATATGATTCAGCGCCTCGGTATCATTTGGAACGACCCCGATATCCTCAACGCTGTAATACTTTCGCGCTAAGCTCACCGCCTCTTCTTCTGACGAGGCAACAAAGATTTCATAAACCTCCTTGAACTCGTTGCTGCTCCCTAAAAGAATTTGTCTATGTTCATTGATTTTGAATCCGTACCACGCCGGAATTTGATGTCCCCACCAAATCTGTCTGGAAATGCACCACGGCTGGATGTTTTCCATCCAGTTGAAGAATGTGGCTTCCCATTGCGGCGGCACAAACACCGTCTTGCGCCCACGCACTGCCGCGATCGCCGGCCGCGCGAGCGTCTTCGCATCCACGTACCATTGTTCGGTCAGGAACGGCTCGAGCACGGCTCCGGAACGATCACCATGCGGCACAACATGCGTAGTAGGCTCGATCTTCTCGATTCGCCCAAGCTGTTCAAGCCTTTCGACAATCTGCTTACGCGCTACAAATCGATCTAAGCCGTTATAATGTTCAATCGTACGTAGGGTTTCGTGAGTTGGATCACCACGCTTGAAATCGATATTAGGTTCGAGGATAAGCTTCCCACCTTTTGTAAGAATATTTATTGGTGGATATCTTCGCATCGTCCCATCTTTGTGACGCTGCCAAACCTCGAAATCATTGAAATCGTGCGCCGGCGTGATCTTGACCGCGCCCGAGCCTTTTTCCAGATCGGCATACTTGTCAGCAACGATTGGAACGTGTCGATCAGCTAACGGCACAATGGCCGTCTTACCAATCAAATGCTTCAATCGTTCGTTCTGTGGATGCACGGCAACCGCGACGTCACCGAGCATGGTTTCCGGCCGAGTCGTCGCCACGACGATCAACTCATCACTGCCTTCGATCGGATACTTGATGTACCAAAGATGGCCCCTGGTCTCGATTTGTTGAACCTCCAAATCGGACACGGCGGTTTCAAGCTTCGGGTCCCAGTTGACCAGACGCTTGTCCTTATAGATGAGGCCCTCGCGGTACAGCGTGACGAAGACTTTCATCACCGCACGCGACAGTCCTTCGTCCATGGTGAAGCGCTCGCGCGACCAGTCGCAGGACGCGCCAAGCCGCTTGAGCTGGCTGATGATGGCGCCGCCGGATTGCGCCTTCCATTCCCAGACGCGCTTGATGAACGCCTCGCGGCCCATCGCGCGGCTCGATTCCTGACGCTCCATCAGTTGGCGCTCGACCACCGCCTGGGTGGCGATGCCGGCGTGATCGGTGCCCGGCTGCCACAGCACGTCCTTGCCGCGCATCCGTTCGAAACGGCAGAGAATGTCCTGCAAGGTGTTGTTGAGCGCATGCCCCATATGCAGCGAGCCGGTGACGTTCGGCGGCGGGATGACGATACAGTACGGCTCCGCCTTGGCGCGCTCGGGCCGCCCGGCGCGGAAGGCGCCGGCCGCCTCCCACGCCGCGTAGATGCGGCTCTCGACCGCCGACGGCTGGTAGGTCTTGTCAATCGTCATTGCATCGCTTCCGCTGCATATCAGCAGTCATCAGCGCGAGGCCGTCTCCACAAAGCGGGTTTCAACTTTCGCGATGGTGCCCTAAGAAACCCGTGCCGCGCGTGGTGTCAACGCCCGCGCCGATTTGCCGATCCGGCCTGCATCCTTCTTGTCGAGTTGAGCGCCACGTGACCTCCTCAGTCGAAATTTCTTCAATCCCGGCCCGCAAAACGCCGACCCGTTCGATCGCGCTTCTCGCCGTGGCCGGCTTCGCCAGTCAGGCCCAGGTGCGGGTGACCGATTCGCTGCTGCCGCAAATCGCCGCCGATTTTCATACGACGGTCGGTGCCGCCGCGATTGTCGTGACCGCCTATGCGCTCACCCACGGCACCATCCAGTTCGTGGCCGGCCCGGTGGCCGACCGCTTCGGCAAATTTCGTACTGTCGCGATCGCGAGCTTGCTCGCCGCATTGCTGGTTGCCGCCTGCGGCACGGTTTCATCGATCCCGCAGCTTGCGCTCGCCCGGCTGATGACCGGCGCGGTGGCCGGATGGGTGATCCCGATTTCGATGGCCTATGTCGGCGACGTGACGCCGTACGATCGCACGCAGCCAATCCTGGCGCGCTACGCCTCCGGCTACATTCTCGGCCAGTTGTTCGGCCAGGCCGCCGGCGGCGTGCTGGGCGACCTGATCGGCTGGCGCTACGTGTTCTTCGTCCTCGCCGGGCTGTTTGGCTTAGCGGCGGTCGGTCTGGTAACGGAACTCGTCACCGACCCGCGCACCCGCGCGTCCGGCGGATCGGCGCAGAGTTCGCGCGGCTTCATCGCCGACTATGTCATCGTGCTGTCGAATCCGTTTGCGCGCCGCATTCTCATCATCGGGGTGATCGAAGCGGCGCTGGCATGGGGCGCGTTCGCCTATATCGGCGCCGACTTGCATGCGCGCTTTAAACTGAGCTTCACGCTTGTTGGGCTCACCGTTGCGTTCTTTGGCGTCGGTGGTTTGATCTATGCGGCGCTGGTCAAACATTTCGTCTACCGGTTCGGACAGGCCGGCCTTACCGTTTGCGGCGGCCTTGTCATTGCCGCCGCTTATCTCGCGCTGGCGGTCGAGCCGACGTGGTGGCTCGCGCCCCCGGCGACGACCGCGATCGGGCTCGGCTTTTATATGTTTCACAACACGCTGCAGACCAAAGCCACACAGATGACGCCGGAGGCGCGCGGCACCGGCGTCGCCTTCTTCACGTCGGCGCTTTATCTCGGGCAAACTATCGGCGTCGCCGCCGGCGCGCCGGTGATCGATCGCCTGGGCGCCATACCGCTTTACATCGGCACTGCGCTCGCGTTTCCGCTACTGGCATTTTGGTTCGCAAGCCTGTTGCGCCGCCGATCGGCCGAGTAACGCGCCTTAGACCTTGACCAACGGCACCTTCGGTACCGACCCGCGGCCGCGCGGCGGCGGACCGTTGCCGCCCGGACCTCCCGGCGGCTTGAGCTTTGGCGAAGCGCGGCGCTTTTTGGCGCGGCGCGGCTCGGGCAGCTTCTCCGGACGCGGCTTCACCGGGCCGTCCGGATAGTCGAAGCCAAGCTTGCTGTTGCCCGCCTCGTCGGTAACGACGATGACGCGAACATGCCCGCCCGATTTCAGGCGCCCGAACAGCACCTCGTCGGCCAGCGGCTTTTTGATGTGCTCCTGGATTACGCGCGCCATCGGCCGCGCGCCCATGAGCTCGTCATAACCGTTCGCGATCAGCCATTTCGCCGCCTCGTCGGTCAGCTCGATGGTCACATCGCGGTCGGCAAGCTGCGCCTCGAGTTGCAGCACGAATTTCTCGACCACCATCGCGATGACTTCGGGCGAGAGATGCGCAAAGGTGATGATGGCGTCGAGCCGGTTGCGGAATTCCGGCGCGAACAACCGGTTGATCGCTTCCATGTCGTCGCCTTCACGCTTTTGCCGCGTGAAGCCGAAGGCCGCTTTCGCCATGTCCGCGGCGCCGGCATTGGTGGTCATGATCATGATCACATTGCGGAAGTCGACCTGCTTGCCGTTGTGATCAGTGAGCTTGCCATGATCCATGATTTGCAACAGGACGTTGAACAGGTCCGGATGCGCCTTCTCGATTTCGTCGAGCAGCAGAACGCAGTGGGGATGCTGATCGACGCCATCGGTCAGCAAGCCGCCCTGATCGAAGCCGACATAGCCAGGCGGCGCGCCGATCAACCGCGACACGGTATGCCGCTCCATATACTCCGACATGTCGAAGCGTATGATCTCGACGCCGAGCGTTGCGGCGAGCTGACGCGCCACTTCGGTTTTGCCGACGCCGGTCGGACCGGAGAACAAGTAGCAGCCGATCGGCTTTTCCGGCTCGCGCAACCCGGCGCGGGCGAGCTTGATCGAAGCCGACAGCGCTTCGATCGCCTTGTCCTGGCCGTAGACCACGCGCTTGAGTGTCGCCTGTAAGTGCTGAAGCACTTCGGCGTCGTCCTTCGACACCGCTTTTGGCGGAATCCGCGCCATCGTGGCGATCGTGGTTTCGATCTCCTTGATGCCGATGGTGCGCTTGCGCTTGCCTTCCGGCAGCAGCATCTGCGCCGCGCCCGACTCGTCGATCACGTCGATCGCCTTATCGGGCAGCTTGCGGTCGTGGATGTAACGCGATGACAGCTCGACCGCCGCTTTGATGGCCTCGTTGGTGTATCGCAGCTTGTGATAATCCTCGAAATAAGGCTTGAGCCCTTTGAGGATTTCGATCGCGTCGGGAACCGTCGGCTCGTTCACGTCGATCTTCTGGAAGCGGCGGACCAGAGCGCGATCCTTCTCGAAATACTGGCGGTATTCCTTGTAGGTGGTCGAGCCGATGCACCTTACCGTGCCGGACGCCAAAGCCGGCTTGAGCAGATTGGACGCATCCATGGCCCCGCCGGACGTTGCGCCGGCGCCGATCACGGTGTGGATCTCGTCGATGAACAGGATAGCGCCGGGATAGGCCTCCAGTTCCTTGATCACTTGCTTGAGCCGCTCCTCGAAGTCGCCGCGGTAGCGGGTGCCGGCGAGCAACGTGCCCATATCGAGGGCGAATACGGTCGCATTGCGAAGCACGTCCGGCACCTCGCCGTGCACGATGCGGCGAGCCAGACCTTCGGCGATAGCGGTCTTGCCGACGCCGGCCTCGCCGACGAACAGCGGATTGTTCTTTTGCCGCCGGCACAGCACCTGAATGGTCCGGCTGATTTCCGAATCGCGGCCGATCAGCGGATCGATCTTGCCCTCGCGCGCTTTCTTGTTGAGGTTGACGCAATAGGCGTCGAGCGCGTCGCCCTTTTTCTTGGGCTCATCGCCGTTCTTGGTATCGGCATCCTCGTCGGCGCCGCGGACCGGACGCGCCTCCGACATGCCCGGCCGTTTGGCGATGCCATGGCTGATGTAATTGACGGCGTCGTAGCGCGTCATGTCCTGCTCCTGCAGGAAGTAAGCGGCATGGCTTTCGCGCTCGGCGAAAATGGCGACCAGGACGTTGGCGCCGGTGACCTCCTCACGGCCCGAAGACTGGACATGAATCACCGCGCGCTGAATGACGCGCTGGAAGCCGGCCGTCGGCTTTGAATCCTCGGCCCCGTCCGTGACCAGGTTGTCCAGTTCGGATTCGAGGTAGGCGACCAGGCTGCGGCGCAGCTTGTCCAGGTCAACATTGCAGGCCCGCATCACCGCAGCCGCGTCCTGATCTTCGATCAGCGCCAGCAGAAGGTGCTCAAGCGTGGCGTATTCATGATGGCGCTCGTTGGCAAGCGCCAAGGCCCGGTGGAGCGACTGTTCAAGGCTACGCGAAAAGGTTGGCATTCCAGTGTCTCTTCCTTTGTATTGGCCGTTCCCCCGGAATCACTTCTTCTCCATGATGCACTGCAAAGGATGCTGATGTTTGCGGGCAAAGTCCATGACCTGCGTCACTTTTGTCTCGGCTACCTCATAAGTGAAAATCCCGCACTCGCCGATCCCGTGCTGGTGCACATGCATCATGATGCGATGCGCCGTTTCGCTGTCCTTGTTGAAGAAGCGCTCGAGCACATGGACTACGAATTCCATTGGCGTGTAGTCGTCATTAAGCAGCAGGACGCGGTAGAGGTTCGGCCGCTTGGTCTGCGGCTTCGTCTTGGTGATGACCGCCGTCCCGGGCCCGCCCTGGTCGTTCTTGCGCTTGCGGTCGTCGTCGGCCAAGCGAATGGGCGGCTTAGCTGTGGAATTTTCCTTCGGCGGCATTGCTTCGTCTATCGTCCTGCCTGGCTAAGGCCTGTGGTGTTTCGAGAACGTCGGCAGGGTATTTGCCCGCCAACAGCCACACACTATCATAGTGTTGAGACGCCTCGCATTCCAGATCGACGCCGTAACCGCCTTCCGCAGCGGCCGATGCGCATCAGCTTGAAGACCGCGCCGATCGCTCCGCCGCCGGCCGAGTGTTTTGCCCTACCGGCCCTGGGCCGACTCGGGTATTCATCGCATCAGGGCGCCAGGAGATAATTATGGCCGATCCCGTACGCCGCGCGAAACTTTTGCGCGAACTGGAACAAGACTTCGTACCCGACTACGACGCGCAGAATTTGCCTTCGGCGGACAAACGCGCGGCCTATGCGCTCGAGCACATCGCGTTTCGCATCAGCCGCATCGAGCAGAGCCTTGCCAAGATTGCTGCCGCAATCGAATCCGTCCTCTCAAAACCGTAAACCTCACGCCGCCGCTCAACTACGCGCTCCAAACAAAAGCCCGGCTCGATGAAGCCGGGCTGTCTCGCGCATTCAAGCCGGCAACGGCCCCTACTTCATCGCTGCCTTCGCCATCACGCCTTCAAACGGCTTGTAAGCCTCCTTGGCGAAATCGGCGTAAAGTTCACCCAGCTTGGTCGATTGGGCGACGAAGTCTTCGTACGAGGACTTGAGATATTCGTTCTGCACTTCCATTGCCGTTTCCACGCTCTTAGCGCCCATGAGCTTTTCCCAAGCAGCGGTCGAGCCCTCGAACGACTTCTTCGAATAGTCGGCGACTTCTGACGCAATGGCTTGCGCCTTCTTGGTCCAGGCGCCGAACGAAGCCATCGCCATATCCATGCTGTCCTTGCTGAATTTCTGCATCTGATCGTTGTTCATCGTCATCCTTCCCGGCAGGGCCCGCGCGCCGCCAGTGACTGGGTTAAACCTCGCCCGGCCCTTCGCCTTCAAAGGACCCTCCCGGCTGATAACCATACTATAGTGCACTGCACAAAAAATACAACCGGGCACCAGCTCCGGTGCGCAATTCGGCGGCACCAAAGGCCAATCGCGCGCGGGCTGATTGGGGTTAACGCTTTCGCAACAGCGTTCGCCTAGCGTGCTCGGCTGGTTCTGGTCGAGGGAATGCCTCGCCACGTCTGGGACGGGGTGCGTAATGCGTGGCGTGCGTTCTGAAGCCTTGTCAGGGCTTCGCAGTAGCATCTTGTTTCTCACCGCCGCGCTAGCGGCTCTTACATCCTCCAGCAGCATCGCCGACGCCCGCCACCACCGCATCCGCGTGCTTTGGGTACGCCAGGCGGCACCGGTGCGTGCGCGTGTCCAAGCCTACGCGCCGCCGGCCGCCGCGATCGTCGTCGACGGCAATTCCGGCGGCGTACTGTACGCGTCCAACGCCGACGCATCGCGCCATCCGGCCTCGCTGACCAAAATCATGACGCTGTTTTTGCTGTTCGAGCGGCTGGATGCGGGCAAAATCAAGCTCGATGCGCAGTTGAAGGTCTCGCTGCACGCCGCCGAACAGGCGCCCACCAAACTCGGGCTGAAGCCCGGCCAGAGCGTCGCGGTGGAAGACGCGATCAAGGCGGTCGTCACGAAATCGGCCAACGATGCGGCGGTGGCGATCGCCGAGGCCCTTGGCGGCGACGAAGATCAATTCGCCAAACTCATGACGCAAAAGGCCCACGCTCTGGGTATGAGCCACACCAACTACGTGAACGCCTCCGGCCTGCCGGACGACGATCAGGCTACTACCGCGCGCGATCAGGCTCTGCTTGGGCGCGAAATCCAGGAGCGGTTTCCCCAATATTACAAATATTTCTCCCTGCCCGCCTTCGTCTACCACGGCGTCGCGATGCGCAATCATGATCACCTGCTAGGGCTAAACGGCGTCGACGGCATCAAGACGGGCTACACGCGGGATTCCGGCTTTAACCTCGTCACCTCGGTCCACCGCGACGGACGCTTTATCGTCGCAGTCGTGCTCGGCGGCCGAGCGGCGGCCGAGCGCGATGCGCGCATGCGCGAACTCATCGGCGCTCACATCAAAGAAGCGTCGTTGAAGCGGACGACCCCCGCGCCAGTCGCCGAGAAGCCCGAGCAACGCAGCGAACCGCCGTCAATCGCATTTGCCAAAGCGCCGTTGTCGTCGCGCATCGATCCGCAGCCGGCGGCCGGTACGCCCAAAAGCGCAACGGTCGGTTCTAACGAGCCGATCCAGCCGGTTAAGGTGAAGACAATTTCCTACCGCACGGCGCCGACGACGACGCCGCTTGCACCGTTGCCCAATCTGGTGCCGGTCGTCGCGCCGCAGCCGGTTGCGGTGGCGACGGTTCGGACGCCGGCACCAACTCCCGCGCCCGAAGCACCCAACACGGTTGTGATCGCAGCGACCGAGCCCGCCGTAGTTGAGAGTTCGCCCAAGGCCGAGCCGGCAAAACCCGCGATGGCAAAGGTCGAGGCAGGAAAGCCCGACCCTTCCAATACCGCGTTGCCGTCGGCGCCGCCGCCGCAAGTCCATGCCCACGGTGGATGGCTCATTCAGATCGGCGCCTTTGACGGCGAAGACGAAGCCAAGCAACACCTGAGCGCCGCGCAGCTCAAAGCACCCAGCACGCTGGCGGCGGCCGACCCATTCACCGAACGCGTGCAAATAGGCGACAAAGCGCTCTATCGGGCCCGCTTCGCCGGCTTCGACAAGGCGATGGCCGAGGCCGCTTGCAGGCAACTCAAGCGCAGCGACATCGAATGCATGGCGCTGAAGAACTAAGAGCGTGCGCCCGAAGGAGCACGCCCCAGAACAAAAATCCCGGAAACACCGGGACCGGAAGACGTCATTCACCGGCAGGATGCCACGCAGCGGTTCGTAAGGAATCTCAGCGATGGCGGCGAAGCAGAACATCCTTGGCCTGATTGACGCGGGCCGCGAGATACGTCGACCCCCCCTGATCGGGATGCAGTTTCTTCATGAGGGATCGGTGGGCGCGGCCGATCTCGTCGGCGCTCGCTCCGGGCGCAACGCCAAGGATCTGATAGGCTTCCTCTTCCGTCATTTTGCCGCTCGGCGCGGCACCGCTCCGCTCCCCCGCCGTCGCCGCATCGTGCTGCGTGTCTTCACGCCAGCGGGGCGACCGGCGGTCAAGATAAGCCATCAGTAACTCGCGGCTGTCGTTGTCGATGTCGGCCAGAAGGCCGACCAGGGTTGGCGGGTCGAGCGTGTCGAGCGACGCGCCCTCGTACCGTCCGGCGAGGATGCGGCCGCGCATGGCGCCGCTGTCGTGATCAAGCTCCATCTCGAGGAACGCCGAGCGGACGCGCGACATCTGACCAGAACTTTTCTGCGTACGTCCACCCAAAGTCGCCGGCCACAACGAGATCCAGCCAAGCAGACCAAGTCCGACGGCTCCAACCGGAATGGCGACGCCGATCTCGCCGCGAATAAAAAGAAAGCCGGCAAAGATCAGTGCAGCCCCGCCACCGAGCATGCGCAACAGCCGGGCGGCCTGCTGGGGATCGGCTTTTGAGAAGGCGTTCGCCGCCCACAGCAGCAGGACGAGAACCGCGGCGCCGAGAATAAAAGGCATGACTATTTCAGCTGCTCGAGCAATCGGACCGCGCCGCCGCCCGAACGCCTTGCTTTCAGATCGGTCAGCGCTTTCCTGCCGCCCGCGGCATAAGCCGCCGCCGCGCGCAGGAGTTCACCGAGTTCATGCGCCGCGCCTGGAGCAAAGCGGCAATAGGCGCCGCGCGTAAGGCGCGCGATTTCGCGAAACGCCTGCTCACAAACGGGATCGTAGCCTTCCTGAAACATGAACGCCGGAATATTCCGCAGTCCAAGTTCGCCAGCTCCGGCACATAAATCGTCGAGCGACTCCTCCATGGCGTCGCCGACGAAGATGAGCGCGCCGATCTTCGCCCGATCGTTTTCGCGCCGCGCATGGGCAAGGATTTTGGCGATCTGGGTATGACCGCCCCGGCAATCGATGCGCGACATCAATTCGCCGAGCCGCTGCGACTCGGTGATCCAGGGCGAGGCGCGGCACTCCGCAAGCCCGCGATAGTAGACGAGTTGAATGTCGAGTCCGCCGGTGACGGCTGCTTCGCGGAACATATCGGCCTGCAAAACGCAGGCTTGATCCCACGTCGGCTGCCGGCTCATGGTCGCATCAAGCGCGAACACAAGCCGGCCGCGTGGTCCGGCCTTAACCGCCGGGCCGAGCGCGTTGACGCTGGACAGGAACGTCTCGAGCTCAGCGCGCAACGAAGTGGCTTGAGTTCGTTCCGGCGCCCGGGAGCGCCCCGCTTCAGGGCCTGGCGCCGGCGTCTGGCCGGATCGCTCTTTGCTCATGCTGGCGCCTTCACTCAGGATGCAAGTCTCGCCATAAGGTGGCGCGCGGCGGCAACGGGCGCAATGGGCGGCAAGCGGTCCGGCTAAGGCACGCCGGATGAAGCGCTTTAGGCCAAAAGATCGTGGGTATCGATCGGCTTGTTGGAGGAAGCGGCCCATTCGGCCCGGGCCGCGGCACGGCGCTTGCCGCGTTCATCCATCGGCAGCTTCAGCGCTTCGATCAGCGTCCTGACCTCGTCGCGGGCGGTCCCATGCGAAAGGTTCGGACGCTGGCCAAGCGCGCTTTCGTCGATCTCGTCAAGCGCCGTCAGTCCGCGCGGAAAATATTCACGATAAACGACGCGTTCGGCAAAACCGTCGATGGCGCGAAAGCCGAGCTGCTTGGATAGCGCGTCGACGCCGGCACCGACCAGCCGCTTGTTGCGCGAGCCAAGCGTGGAGAGACGATTGCGCACGACCACCCAGTCGGTCAGCCCGCCATCAACCAGACGGCGCTGCCGCCGCGCCTCGCGAACCATCTCGGCGTAATGGCTGACGCCGGTCAGCTCGAAGGTGGTTGGATCGACCAGACCGAGCACGTCGAAATCGACGAAACTATCGTTCAGCGGCGTAATCAGCGTATCCGCCATCGAATGCGCAAGCCGCATCAGGTACGAATCGGCGCCCGGCGTGTCGATCACGACAAAATCGTGAGTTTGCTCGACCGCGCTAACAGCCTGGGCGAATGCGGCGAACTCCTGCGCCTCGATTTCATCGAGCCGCGCGCCGAAGCCGCGCGCGACGCAGAAATGCCGGGAGTGCTCGAGCTTGATGCCGGCACGCGTCGCCCAATCGCGCCGATTTTCGACATAGTGGGTGAAGCTGCGCTGGCGCGAATCAAGATCGATGGTGGCCACGCGCTGACCGACCTGGAGCAGCGCAACGGCAACGTGCATTGCCGTGGTCGACTTACCCGATCCGCCCTTTTCGTTGCCAAGGACGATGACATGGGCCGAAAACGGCCTGCCAACGTCCGCCTGCATCAACATGGGTTACGCAACCTCTGCGTGGCGATCCGTTCTCCAGCTTGCAACGAGCGGAATCAAGATACAGCATCGGACTCGATAAGTTAATCATTAACCACACGGCGCGTGACGAATACGCGCCGCGTGTGCTTACGCCGCAACGCCATGGCCGGAATTTCGAAACACCGCCGCCCACGCATCGTCCGCGATCTGCCTGCGCTCGCCCGCTTGCGTTCTGATTGGCGCGCGCGGCGGGATACAGTCGCCCTTGTACCCACCATGGGTGCACTGCATGCGGGCCATATCGCGCTGGTGCGCCTGGCGCAACGACGGGCCGACCGCGTCATCGTGTCGATCTTTGTCAATCCGACACAATTTGCGCCACACGAAGACCTTACGACCTATCCACGCAGCCTAACGCAAGATATTTCACGGCTCGCGGCCGTGAAAACCGATGTCGTGTGGGCGCCATCGGTCAAGATCATGTATCCAGCCGGATTTGCTACACGGATCGTGCCGGAAGGTCCGGCCGCTGTCGGTCTTGAAGACGCGTACCGACCGCATTTTTTTGCCGGCGTCGCCACCGTCGTCGCCAAGCTCTTCATCCAGTGCCTGCCGGATATCGCGGTATTCGGCGAGAAGGACTACCAGCAGCTCAAAGTGGTCACACAGCTGTCACGCGATCTCGGCTTGGGAACGCGGGTGGTCGGTGCGCCAACGGCGCGGGAGAATGATGGGCTCGCGCTGTCGTCACGCAACGCCTACCTGTCGCCGGGCGAGCGCGCGCTGGCGCCAACATTGCATCGCGTGTTGGCCGATTGCGCAAAGACAATCGCCGCCGGTAAAGCGATCGATGCTGTGCTCGATGACGGCCGCGCGGCGCTCGCACGCGCCGGCTTTGCGCTCGACTATCTGGAAGCGCGTCATGCCCTCACGTTAGCACCCTTCAATTCTGGCAACCGCGGACCGCTTCGTCTGCTCGCCGCCGCCCGCATCGGGAAGACGCGGCTCATCGATAACGTCGCAGTCTAAACGACGCATTCACTGCGCGCCGCCGGCCTTCATCGGATCCTTCACGGCCTCGTAGGTGGCGAACTCCATACTATAAAGTTGCCCATTCACCTTCTCGACCTTGCGGATGTAGATGTTCTGCACGATATCGCGAGTTTGCGAGTCGATCGAAATCGGGCCACGCGGGCTTTCCCAGGCCATTCCTTTCATCACGGCCAGCAAAGCGTCGCCTCCGGCGTCGCCGCCGGTTTTCTTCAGCGCCTCGTAAACCAAATGCATGCCGTCGTAGCCGCTGACCGATACGAAATCGGGACGAAATCGATTGGCCTTCTCGAAGGCGGCCACATAGGCGCGATTGAGTTCGGAATCGTGCGCGGCTGAATAGGGACCGGCGGTAATCATGCCGAGCATCTGGTCGCCCATCGTGTTGAGATCGTCGTCATCGGTCAGGTCGCCGGTGCCGACGATCTTGATCCCGGACTTGGCGAGACCTCGTTCGGCGAACTGCTTGGCGAAAATCGGCGCTTGCGTGCCGGGAAAGTAGATGAACGCCGTATCCGGATTGCTGTCGCGCATACGCTGGAGAAACGGGGCAAAATCGGGGTTGGCGAGCGGAATGCGGATAGATTCGATGATTTCGCCGCCCGCCTGGACAAAGCGGGTCTTGAACGCCGTCTCCGCTTCAACCCCGGGCGCCCACTCGTTGACCAGCGTGACGGCACGCTTGCTGCCGTTCTTCGCGGCCCATTCCGCCATGATCCATGACTGCTGGTTCTGCAACCAACCGGCGCGCACCATGTAGGGCGATTTGGTAACCGTGACGGCCGCGCCCGAGCTCATCACCACCGTCGGAATCCTGGCCTCGGTCACAAGCGGCGCGATAGCGAGACAGGTCGGGGTAATGCCGATGCCGACGAGGCTCACCTTGTCGTTGACGATCATCTCCTGGACGATGCGGCGCGCATTGTCGGCGACGCCACCGTCGTCGCGCACGATCAACTCGATCTTTCGGCCCGCCACGACGTCGCCATGCTGTTGAACATAAAGCTTGATTGCGGCCGCGAGTTGCCGGCCTACGGCATTGAAGCCGGCTCCGGTCAACGGAATACCGATTCCCATCTTGAGAACGTCCTGGGCGGTTGCGCGACGCGCCAAGAGGCCGACGGCCGCGCCAGCCGCTATGCCTTTAAGCATCGTCCTGCGCAGCATTCGTGCCCTTCCGATCCTGTCGATCAACTCGCGGGCGACCGGACCTCAGACCCGTTCGAGATGCGGAATTTGCGGCCGCTCACCCTCGGCCTTGCCGGTGATCGGCGCTCTCGGCAGGCGCGTCTCGCCGGCTTCCATGACAAAATTGTGCGTCAGCGAATACCACGGCGGCTTGACATCGGCGGCAGGCGCCGATCCGGCGTCATGACGCACAAAATTACCGAGCAGATGCCGGGTGACGCCAAACTGAACGTCGCTGTCAATGTATTTGTCGTCGGGCGGATAGATTTGCGAGATGAGCGTTTTGAAACCATCTTTGTAGGCCAGGAAATGCAGATGCGCCGGGCGCATGTTGTGGCGGCCCTGCGCGCGCAGCAGGTCGCCCACCGGGCCATCGATCGGAATGGGATAGCCTGCCGGCTTCACGCTGCGAAAACTGAAATGGCCTTGGGCGTCGGTGATGAACTTGCCGCGCAAATTCATGTCGGACTGGGTCGGATCCTGGTTCTCGTAGAGGCCTTCCGGCGAAGAGTGCCAGACATCGACTTCCACGCCCCCGATCGGCCTGCCACGCGCGTCGCGATAGTAAGCATCAACAAAAAGCGCCGGACCGGGTGTGGGTGAGCGCACGATCGAGCCGCCACTCTGAGTCGGCGGCGAATGCATCCGCCAGAACGGCCCAAGCTGGCTGGCGTCGGTTTCAGTCTGGCCGTGGTCGCCGTTGTTGAGGAGACAAACGAGAGCCGAGAAACCAAGCGTACCCGACATCAACACGGCCTCGTTGTGATTGTCGTTGCTGTGCTTGCCGATCGCATTGACGTAAGCGGCTGCGGTCTGAAGTTCCTGTTCGGTCAATTTCACCTCGCGCGCGAAATCATGCAGGTGGCGAATAAAGGCGGCCATGATCTCGCGAAAGCGCGCGTTGGGTGCCCGCTTGAGTTCGGCGAGTACGGCCTTGGTGACGTCTGCCTGGTTTTCAATGATCATAAATTTCACTCCGGCGCCGCCTGGGCGCATCCTGCGCGTGGATTTTAGGGCATTGCTTCAACGTGCGCCACAGTGGGGCTTGATCGGCTCACATCAGGCCGAGGTCCCGCAATTCCCGCCGTAATTTTTCCGGCATCGCTGTAGCGCCGCGCGCCACCTTGTCGAGATCGCGCGGGGCGTCCTCGGGCGCGAGATACCGCCAGCCCTGAAAAGCACGGAAGGCCCGCGGCGCGACCAGAACGACCTTGCGTTCGAGCACGAGACCGCAGCGGCCGCCGCCGTCCTTGTCGCGGAAAGGCCGCACGTCGCGAATGCGCTGGCGGCAGGCGATCTCGCCACGGATGACCCAGTAGAGCGAACCGCCGTCGGTCAGCTCCGCAGCGCGCTTGGGAACCATGCGTGTGCGGTGGATATGCTCAGGCTTTTCGCCGCGCTTGCGCTTATCTTTGAGCTTTTGCGCGATCCAGTCCTCGAGATCGGTGACCGAATCGGCGCCGACACAAAGCTTGATGAGATGAAGGGCCATGCCTGCAGACTAGACTGCGTCGGCTCGTTCGATCACCATGATCGGCGCGCCTTCCACAACTTGTTCGCCCGCGGCGACCGCCAACTCTGCGACGCTGCCGCCGAACGGCGCTCGCAATGTATGTTCCATTTTCATCGCTTCAATCACCGCGAGCCGCTGACCGCCGGCGACGGAATCGCCCTTGTTGACGAAAAGTTCCAGCACTTTGCCATGCATCGGCGCTTTGATGACCCCGTTACCGGCGTTTCCCTCCGCGGCCGCGGCGGAAATGTCCTTGAGCCGGACGCGGGTCTGGCGGCCGTACCGCAGGACGAAGACATCCTCCTCGCCGGCGAATGCACGCGCATCAAGCGCCGGCGCCGCGCTGTCGATCGTAACCTGCATGCCGCCCTTGCCGTAGGTAACGGTCGCATCCGCGCCTTCTCCATCTATAACAAGCGGAACGACGGTCGAGCGGACCCCGCCGAGCTGGAAGCCGTCGCGCGCAGCCCAAGGCGAATCCGACTCGGCGGATTCTTCGCCGTTGGCATCGCTTCGTGCCAGCAAGTGCGGCACGCCAAACGCCGCCGCTGCAAGGTCCGGCTTCCGCGGTTCTGCACCGAGCGCGGCAAGATTGCGGTCAATGAAACCGGTGTCGACCTTTCCCTCCCGGAAGGCGGACGCGCGGCACAACGCGCCAAGAAAGGCGACATTACTTCGGACGCCGGCGATCAGGGTCTGGTCGAGCGCACTCGTCAGGCGGGCAAGGGCGGCCTCGCGCGTGGGGGCGTGTGCGACAAGCTTGGCGATCATCGGGTCGTAGAACGGGGTCACCTCACCGCCGGCTTCGACGCCCGTCTCCACGCGCACGTCGCCTGGCAGAACAAGACCGACGATCCTGCCGGTCGATGGCAGAAAGCCGTGATCGGGATCTTCGGCGTAAACCCGCGCCTCGATCGCGTGGCCGTCAAAGCCGACTTCGGCCTGTGTCAGCGGCAGCTTTTCACCTGCGGCAACACGGAACTGCCAATCGACAAGGTCAAGACCGGTAATCGCTTCGGTCACCGGATGTTCGACCTGAAGCCGCGTATTCATTTCGATGAACCAGAAACCGTCCGGCCGCAGGCCCTTGGTGCCGTCGGCGACGAATTCGACGGTACCGGCACCGACATAGCCGACGGCTCTCGCCGCCTCGACCGCGGCCGCGCCCATTTGGGCTCGTAAACTCACGGTCATTCCGGGCGCCGGAGTTTCCTCCATCACCTTTTGATGGCGGCGCTGCAACGAGCAGTCGCGCTCGCCGAGGTGAATGACGTTGCCGTGCTTGTCGGCGAACACCTGGATCTCGATGTGACGCGGTGCCGGGATGTATTTCTCAATCAGGACCCGGCCGGAGCCGAACGCCGCCGTTACCTCGCGCACCGCGCCCTCAAGCGCGACCGCAAAGTCAGCCGCGTTGTCGATACGGCGCAATCCGCGCCCGCCGCCGCCCGCTGCCGGCTTGATCAATACCGGATAGCCGATTGCATCAGCTTTCTCCCGGAGGAAAACCGCATCTTGCCGGTCGCCGTGATAGCCGGGGACGATCGGCACGCCGGCCTTTTCCATCAATGCCTTGGCGCGGTCTTTTAGTCCCATGGCGCGGATCGCAGCCGGCGGCGGACCCACAAAGGTCAGCCCGGCGCGCGCGCAGGCGTCGGCAAAATCGGCGCTCTCGGATAGAAATCCGTAACCGGGATGAGCACATTCGGCCCCGGCCTTTTTCGCAACGTCTATCAATCGTTCGATGTTGAGGTAGCTTTCGCGCGGCTGCGCGGGCCCGATCAGATGCGCTTCGTCGCAAAGCCGCCGATGCAGCGCATGCGCATCCGCTACCGAATAGACGGCAATCGTGCGCATACCGAGCCGTTTGGCGGTGCGGGCGACCCGGCAGGCGATTTCGCCGCGATTGGCGATAAGGACGGAGCTGAACATGACGACGGAATTGCCGCAGCGTTTCGACTTGCACTCAACTCATTGCGTGCGCGTCGCCGAAGGCGGGGTGAGTTGCATTGGCGCCGCGCCGACGGACGCCGGCTGCGGGGGCGGGGCCGGCGGCACCGGCTCAGGCCAGATCGGCTCGGTGACAGACGCGCCAGGCGAAGCCGGCTGGACAGGGTGCGGAGCTGGCTGACCAGTCGCCTGCTTCTGCGCACGATGGGTTGCCGGTTGCGGGTTCGGATTGATCGCTGCGGCCACCGCCGCTCCAGGAACCACCGGCCCGGAAGGCTCAGGATTCATGATGCTTACAGCCGGAATCGAAGCCGCGGACGGGAAATCAATGTTGACCATCTTGCGCGGCCCCGGGACGCCCGTGCCGTTTGGCGAGGGCAGCGCCACGTCGGCAAGCGTTCCATCCGACGCCGCGCCCCAAAGCGCCGCATAGTGCTCCAAATAGCGATCAAGCGTTTCGGCGCTCAAATTGGTGCGGACATGGCTCGGATCCCGCAACACGGCCAGCGCCTTGCAATTCTGGCGGGTGCAACCATCGCGGACGGCGAGCACGTGGGCAAGGAACCCAAAGCGATCAGTCTCGAGCGAGCGGCGTAGCGGCAGCATTATCTCGTCGATATCGGTGCCGCCACGTTTGACATAAGCAGCCATGCTCGCAAGCAGCGCCAACCGGGCCGCAACATACGAGGACGCGGATGCCACATTGACCGGCGAAGCAAACAGCGCCTTTTCACAAGCCGTCTCGACGCTCTCGCCCGCCAAAGCGTCAAGACAAGCGAGCGGCGAGCCGGGAGCAAGCGCGCGCACACTCAGTTCCTCCGCGCGCAACTCGAAGGCTTGCCGCTCGGTGCCGTGATTGCCCGCAGCGCTTCGATCGAGGAATGCCCACATCATCGCCGCACCGAGCGCCGCGACGACCACAACAAAGCCTGCGCGCAAGATCCGGCTCGCGGGCATGGCCGGCGGCAACCGAGAAACAGTGAGCGCGCAGAAGACGATGAGAAGCGCCGCCGAACCGGCAGCGACCCATAATCGCAAAGCCGAGGTTCCGATCTCGGAATCAACGCCGAGCATCAACCCACTCCGCTACCGACAAAAGACGCTGCCGTTCGGCAAAGTATGACCTAGGTACTGCGCGGACGCCAGCCCGCGACCATCGCCGACGCGCGGAGCCGGCCGCGTCAGAAATCTCGCGCCTAATGCTCGACTTCGAGCTGGCTCTCTTTAGCTACGCGCTCAAACGCTTCGCCGGGATTTTTGATGCGGTACTGATAGTCGTCGCCGTCAGACGGCAACAATTTGACGACTTTGTAGGAGCCGCTTGCGCCGGGCCGGCTGATCGGGCTCGACGTGTACAGAACCGTTTGGCCGACGCGATATTTGTGTGCACGCAAAAACGGAGTGCGCATGGTGACCTGCGCGACGCTCACGGACGCAATCTTCACCGCGTTGGCCGCCTCCGGCTTGCCTGAAACTTGCCGCGAAACAGCCTTCCGAACTACTGGACTGCGGCTTGCCGCTTTCGCCGGCCGCCTTTTCACTGAACGTCTATTCATGGAACTACTATATCGCCAATCCCTCCTTCGAGGCAAAAAAATATAGGGCGCAAATCCGGTTTCGCGATGCTCCCTTAAGACAAATGATTAAGAAATAAAAGTCATTCATATTCAATAAGGTGCGCCAAGTCCCTGCACTAATATCGCACCTAGCGTTCAGGTCGTATTTCAGGCTTGCCGCCGCCACGCACCGTTGTCATCGGCTTGCCAGTAAGTGACCTCAAATCCGGCGGACTTGGCCTCGCTCCAGCGTGTCCGCGCGACCTCAACCGCGTCGGGATCATGGCCGTCGAACAGCAGGACGACGCGCTGATAAGCGGAGACATTGTCCGGCATCGCGGCACCTTCGATCAGGAAGCGCACGACGGCACCATTCGGATTGTCCTCGTTGGGGGTCAGCACAATCGGCTGCCGGGAAACTTCGACGTCCTGCCACGTCCCATGCGGAAGAAAGGAGTCGTCCCGCCACGTCCACAAATGCGCGTCGAGCGCCTCGACACGCTCTTCGGAAGACGTTTGCACCACGACGCGCCAGCCGCGCTCAAGCGACTTCTGAAGCAGCGGCGGCAAGACCTGCTCGGGCGCTTGCCCGTTCAGGTGATAGAAGAGGATTTCTGTCATGTGGACGCAAAATGTTTAGCCGATTTCAGGCTGGCACCGCGATCATGGTAGGACACAAACACGGTCCAATGAAAGCCGCCGGGGCACGTGAGCACTCGCGCCAATAATCAAGTCAGGCTGGCGGCACGGCCCGTGGGCTTACCCAAACGCAACGACTGGCAATTCATTGACACGCCCGTGCCGGAACCGCGTGACGGCGAAGTGCTCGCCGAAGTTCTTTACCTGTCGCTCGACCCGGCCATGCGCGGATGGATGAATGAGGGAAAATCCTACATAGCGCCGGTCGGAATCGGGGACGTGATGCGCGCGGGCGCCGTCGGCAGGGTGATTGCTTCCAAACATCCGGGTTTCGCCGCCGGCGATCATGTCAGCGGTGCTCTCGGCGTGCAGGAATTTGCGGCGCTGCCCGGCGCTCAACTCACCAAGGTTGACCCTAAGCTCGCGCCCTTGCCGAGGTTCCTCAACACGCTCGGCATGCCGGGGATGACGGCTTATTTCGGCTTGCTTGACGTCGGCGTCCCGAACGAGGGCGATACTGTCGTTGTGTCCGGCGCCGCCGGCGCCGTAGGCGCGACCGTAGGCCAGATTGCCAGAATCAAGGGATGCCGGGCGGTCGGGATAGCGGGCGGCACGGCGAAATGCCGGTATCTTGTCGATGATCTCGGATTCGATGCGGCGATCGACTACAAGTCGGAGGACGTGCGCAAGGCCTGCGGGCGCATTGTCCTAACGGCGTGAATGTTTATTTCGACAATGTCGGCGGCGAAATCCTCGACACCGTCCTGGCGCAGCTGGCCCGACATGCCCGGGTCGTCATTTGTGGCGCGATCTCGCAATACAACAACACGACCGCGATCAAGGGTCCCGCCAATTATCTCTCGTTGCTCGTCAACCGCGCCCGCATGGAGGGCATGGTCGTTTTCGATTATGCGTCGCGCTATCCGCAGGCGATCGGCGACATCGCCGCCTGGATCGCCGCGGGAAAGCTCAAGTCACGCGAAGACGTGGTCGAAGGATTACAGAATTTTCCGGAAGCGCTGCTGAAGCTTTTCAGCGGCGAGAATTTCGGAAAGCTGATCCTCAAGGTTGCTGGCTGATAGCCGGATGGCACGGCTCAGGACGACTGCGACTAGCGCTCGTAATAGTCCTCGACCAGTTGGTCGAGCAGACGTACGCCCCAGCCGGCGCTCCAGCTCCTGTTGATATCGGTCTGCGGCGAACCAAGCGCGGTACCCGCGATATCAAGATGCGCCCAAGGCGTTTTGCCGACGAAACGCTGAAGAAACTGCGCCGCCGTAATCGAGCCCGCCCAGCGCCCGCCCGTATTCTTCATGTCCGCAAATTTCGAATCGATGATCTTGTCGTATTCCGGCCCGAGCGGCATGCGCCATACCCGTTCGCCGGTCGCTTCTCCTGCTTTCGTCAATCGCTCGACCAGCTTGTCGTCGTTGGAAAATAGGCCGGCATATTCCTGCCCAAGTGCAACCATGATGGCGCCGGTGAGCGTCGCCAGATTGATCATGAAGCGGGGCTTGAAGCGTTTGTTGACGTAGTGCAGCACGTCGGCGAGCACGAGGCGGCCTTCTGCGTCGGTGTTGATGATCTCGATGGTCTGCCCCGACATGCTCGTTACGATGTCGCCCGGCCGTTGCGCCTTGCCGTCGGGCATATTCTCAACCAGGCCGATGACGCCGACCGCGTTGACCCGCGCCTTACGCGTAGCAAGAGCGTGCATAAGGCCGACGACGCAGGCAGCCCCCGCCATGTCGCCCTTCATGTCTTCCATCCCGGCCGCGGGCTTGATCGAGATGCCTCCCGAGTCGAAGCACACGCCTTTGCCGATGAATGCCACCAGCTCGGTGGCGCGCTTGCCGCCGTTCCAGCGCATGACGACGACTTTCGATTCATGCGCGGAGCCCTGCCCAACTCCGAGCAACGCACACATGCCGAGCTTGCGCATGGCAGGAACGTCGAGCACCTCGACGTTGACCCCAAGCTTTCGCAGACCCGAGGCGCGGCGGGCGAACTCGCCGGGATAAAGCACATTGGCGGGTTCGTTGATCAGGTCGCGGGCCAGCACGACGCCGTCGGCTACACCGGTCGCGCGCGACCAGGCGCGTTCGGCCGCCGCCGGATTGGCACAGGCAAAATTTATCGCCAGCGTATCGGCTCGCTCCTCGCCATCCTTGCGCTTGGTCTTGTAGCGGTCGAACCGGTACGCGCGCAGACGCACCCCGAGCGCCAGATCCGCAATCTGCTCCGCCTTGAGCGCACCGCTCCCGAACTCGGCCATGATCGTGGCCTCGCCGGCGGTCGCCGGCACCCTGCCCATCGCGACGCCACCGAGGCGGACGAGATCACGATCGTGCAAATTGCGCTCTTTGCCGGTGCCAACGACAACCAGCCGTGGCGCGTTGAGCGCCGAGGGCGGCGCGATGATGTCGAGCGTTGACGCAGTTTTACCGGTAAAGCGGTCGGCGGCGGCAGCCCGGCGGTAGAGGTCGCCGACCGGCGCCAAAGACTTCTGGGTCGTGGGGCCGAATTTCAGGCCCTCTCCACAGAACGTAACGAGAACCCCGCGCAGCCGGTTGAACGGGGTGAATCCGATCTTAAGAGGTTCGGGCATGATCCGGTCCTTGTTGGGCGGGTCGCTGGCTCGTTGAGCCGCCTTATGAACCGGACCGCGCGCTCCTGCAAAGGCGTTTGGGCAGACTTACGGCAAGGCCCGCGGGCCCTGGGCAGATGGCAAAGCATTAACCCTTTGCTTTGCAAGTTCAATGGCTTTGCCTTGGCGAGGCCACTTTGTGAACGCATGAAATTAATGATGTTTCGGGGGAGCTCGGCTCGGGCGGGGATACCGCCTTCGGGGGGCCGGGACGGCCATGAGCCCGTCAGCGGGGAAGTTGAGTCCGATGGGGTCGATCGGCCGTTACATGTTTCGCACCACCATGGGTGCGTTCGTGATCACCTGCGTGAGCCTCACCGTTGTGATGTGGTTCACGCAGGCGATCCGCGAATTCGACCTGATTACCAGCCAACGGCAAACCGTCTTCGTCTTTATCGGGATCACCGGCCTGCTCATTCCACTGCTGGTGATGATGATCGCTCCGATCTCGCTAGTGCTGGCCGCCGCGCACGTCCTCAACAAGCTAAGCTCCGATTCCGAGATCATCGTAATGAACGCCGCCGGCGTCTCGCCATGGCGGCTGGTTGCGCCGTTCCTCGCCGCGGGCCTGGTGGTTTCCCTCCTCGTCTCGGTGATCGCGGTATACGTCTCGCCGCTCAGTTTGCGTGAACTGCGCGACTGGGCGACCCAAGTCCGCGCCGACATCCTTACCAACATCGTTCAACCCGGCCGCTTCGCGACGGTCGGCGGCAACCTCACCTTCCACATCGCCGATCGGAAGCCGAATGGACTGTTGCTCGGCATTTTCCTCGACGACCGGCGCGATCCGAAGGAGCACGCCACCTATCTCGCCGAGCAGGGTGAGATCGTAAAGAACGACACCGGCTCGTTCCTCGTCCTGGAAAAGGGCAGCGTGCAGCGGCTGGAAGCGGGCCAGCGCGATCCGCGCATCGTGACATTCGATCGCTACGCGTTCGATCTGTCGAAATTCACCAGCGGACAGCAAAGCGTCGTCTACAACGTCCGTGAGAAATATATTTGGGAACTGATGTGGCCGCGGCCCGAAGATGCGCTCATGGCGGAATCGGGCGAATTCCGCGCGGAGCTGCACGATCGCTTCGCGACTCCGCTCTATCCGCTGGCCTTCGTCATTCTCGCCTACGCTTTTCTGGGTCCGCCGCAGACAACGAGGCAGAGCCGCACGCTGGCCCTTCTCGGCCTGATCGGCGCGGTCTCGCTGCTGCGCCTGACCGGCTTCTTGAGCGTCATCGTCGGAGTACACGTCCCGGCCATGCTTACGGTGCAGTACATCGCGCTGTTCGGCTCGATTATCGCCGGCCTGTGGCAAGTCTCGCGCGGCCAAGCCATCGAACCTGCAACGGCGGTGTCTAGACTGGCGACGGCCATCAGTGAACGCTTCGCCAAGGCGACGGCGAGTTGAGGAGCGTGCGGATGCTTGCCGGTACACTGTCCCGCTATTTCGGATTTCGCTTCCTGAAATCCGTCACCGGCACGTTCTTCGGCGTGGTCGCACTCTCCGCCATGATCGACTACGTCGAGCTTTTGCGCCGCAGCTCCGACTCGCCGCACGCTACCGCCCTTATCCTGGCCGAAATTTCGGTGTTTCGCGTTCCTCAGCTTTCCGAACGGATCATGCCGTTCGCCGTGCTGGTCGGCGCGATGTCCTGTTATCTGACGCTGTCGCGCCGGCTTGAACTCGTGGTGGCGCGCGCGGCCGGGGTCTCCGCCTGGCAATTCGTGGCGCCCTCCATGGTCGCCGCGTTCTTGTTCGGCGTGATCGCAACAACGCTCTACAACCCACTGGCCGCGGTGCTGCACGAGCGTTCCAAGCGGCTCGAATCCGACATGATGGGCGAGGCTCCCGCGGCAGCGGTTCAGGAAGGCACCGGCGGATTCTGGGTGCGTCAGCGGAGCGCGGACGGCGCGGCGATCATCAACGCCAAATCGAGCCGCGAGCAGGGTGCGCAACTCGGCGCCGTGAGCGTTTACACCTTCGATAGCGCTGGGCAATTCCGCGAGCGGATCGAGGCGAAGAGCGCCGTCCTCGAGCAAGGTTACTGGCGGTTCGAGGATGCCCGCATTTATGCGAGCGGCAATCCGCCGGTAATGCAGGACACCTATCGGCTCGCCACCAATCTTACGCTCGAGCAGGTGCGCGAAAGCTTTGCAACGCCCGAAACCGTCCCGTTCTGGCAGCTACCTTCCTACATCGAATTAGCGGACCGGGCGGGCCTAGTCGCGGCCGGCTATCGGCTGCAATACCAGCAGCTGCTGTCGCGGCCGTTCCTGTTGACGGCCATGGTCCTGCTCGCCGCCGCGGTGAGCCTGCGTTTCTTCCGCTTCGGCGGCGTCCAGCGGATGGTGCTCGGCGGGATTTCCGCCGGCTTCCTGCTGTTTATCCTGTCGAAGTTCACAGAAGACATGAGCAAATCCGAACTCATGTCGCCGGTCTTGGCAGCATGGATTCCGGTGCTGGTCGGCAGTCTCGCCGGCTTCGTCGTTCTGTTGCACCAGGAGGACGGCTAGTGGCGAGTCCGATCCGCCCTTTTGGTCCAGTTGTGCGTGGTCGAGTTCGGGCGGGCGCCGCAATGCTTGCGGCGCTGCTGGTCTTTGCCGCGCATTCATTGTTCGTCGCGCAACCGTCGTCAGCGCAGGCCGTGACCAATCTGATGCACTTCCCGCCCCGGCCGCCGGTGCCGAAGCCGCCGGCTGCACCGGCCGGCGCGCCCATGCTCGTGCAGGCAGCTGAGATCAGATACGACTACACCAACAACACCGTCGCCGCGGTCGGCAACGTTCAAATTTATTACAACGGATCGACTGTCGAAGCTGATGAGGTGGTCTACGATCAAAAAACGAAGCGCCTGCAAGCACGTGGCAATGTCAGGATGACCGAGCCGGACGGCAAGATCACTTACGGCCAATTGATCGATCTAACCGACGACTATCGGGACGGCTTTGTCGATTCGCTGCGGCTGGAAACCCCGGACGACACGCGCTTTGCCGCTGTGCGCGCAGACCGCGTCAAGGGCAATTACACGGTCATGCAAAACGGCGTGTACACCGCCTGCGAGCCCTGCAAGGACGATCCAAAGAAGCCGCCGCTCTGGCAAATCGAGGCGGCACGGATCATCCACGACAGCGGCGAGAAGATGATTTATTTCGAGGATGCTCGCGTCGAGTTTTTCGGCATGCCGATGATGTATTTCCCGTTCATGTCGCAGCCCGATCCTTCGGTCACGCGCAAGAGCGGCTTTTTGTTTCCGAACATCACCTACAGCACCGCCTACGGCGCCGGCGTGGAAATTCCCTACTTTTGGGCGCTGGCGCCGAACTACGATTTGACCACGTCATTGACGACGACCTCGAAGGAGGGCGAGCTGTTCCAGGGCGTCTGGCGTCAGCGATTGGCGGACGGCTCATACTCGATCAAGGCCGCCGGCATCTTTCAGCTTGACCCCGGCTATTTCGCCGCCCGCGACGGCGCCGACAGCCCGACTGCCAACGTGTTCCGCGGCGCCGTTCAGACCGCCGGCCAATTCGCACTCAGCGACAAATGGGTATGGGGCTGGACTGGTCTGCTGATGACCGACACGCAATTCCTCTTCGACTATCAGCTCGGGCAATTCCTGGCCTCATTCGACCCGTTTCACACCGGCGTTGCGTCCGAAGGCGTTTCGCAACTTTACCTCACCGGCGCCGGGGACCGCAGTTTCTTCGACATACGGTCGATCTACTACTACGGCTTTTCGGGACAAGACATACAGGCGCAGATTCCCATCATCCACCCTGTGCTCGATTATTCGAACGTGCTGCCGCAGTCGCTGATGGGCGGCGAGACGAGCTACAAATTCAATCTGACGAGTCTGACGCGGCAGCAAGCCGAATTCGACGCCATCAATCAGAACTCATCGGTTAATAACCTGTGCGCGTCGCAGAATCCGGCCGTCGTCAACGCCAACAACTGTCTGCTGCGCGGCATTCCCGGTACCTACACGCGCGCCTCCGGCGAGGTCGATTGGCGGCGCACGTTCGTCACCGACAACGGACAAATGATCACGCCCTTCTTTGGCGTGCGCGGGGACGCTGCGCAACTCGACCTTCAGAACCAGGCCGGCGTTTCGAACTTCATCAACCCGGGCGAAAGCGAGGTCGGACGCGCCATGCCCCACGCCGGCGTCGAATATCATTACCCGTTCATCGACGTCGAACCGTGGGGAACACAAACGATCGAGCCGATCGCACAGCTTATCCTGCGCCCGAACGAAACGGAGATCGGACGGTTTCCGAACGAAGACGCTCAGAGCGTGGTGTTCAGCGACAGCAACCTGTTCTCGATCGACAAATTTTCCGGCTGGGACCGCGTCGAAGGCGGCGGCCGCGTCAATGCCGCCCTCCAGTATACCGCCCAGGTCAACCAAGCCGGGTATTTCAACGCGCTGTTCGGGCAGTCCTACCAAATCTACGGATTGAACTCCTACTCGGCTGCCGACCTGACGAATACCGGATTGCAAAGCGGCCTCGACAAGACGCTTTCCGACTATGTGGGCCGCATCACGTATCAGCCCAATCAGGTCTTCACGTTCACCGCGCGCGGGCGCTTCGACGAGGCCACCTTCACCCCCGAGCGGCTCGAGTTCGAGACGCGCGCTAATTTCGATCGCTGGACGTTGCAATTGATGTACGGCGACTACGCTGCTCAACCGGAAATCGGCTTCCTTAATCGGCGTGAAGAACTCCTCGTCGGCTCAACGTTCAAGCTGACGCAGAACTGGGTCCTGCTCGGCTCGGTGCGTTACGATCTGGTCGCCCATGAATTCGACCAAACCCGGGTGGGAATTGGCTACACCGACGATTGCCTGCTCGTGTCGCTAAACGTGATCACGTCCTATATTTATACGGGCGCGACGCCGACGCCGAACGACAGCATCATGCTGCAGATGAGCTTGCGCACGCTCGGGCCGGACTTTCTGGTACCGATCGCTTCTGTGTTCTAAAATTATTCTCAATTTTTTGCGCATAGGGATAGTATTGAAGGCTTGGGATGGGACTGGGGAGCGGAAGAGGGCGGCGCTTAATCTGCCGAGGAGAGACGAGAAGTGATACCGCACATCCCGCTCCGTGACTGCCAAAAGGCCGTTGCCGCCGCGATAACCGCCGCGGCGATCATGCTTGTCGCGTGCCCAATTGTCCGCGCCCAAGTGGTCGTGGTTTTCGTAAACGGTCAGCCGATCACGACGCTAGACGTCGAGCACCGGGCCAAGTTCATCCAGCTCAGCACAAAGAAACCGCCGGCCCGCAAGGAGGTGCTGGACAGCCTCATCGACGAGATTTTGGAAATAGGCGAGGCTAAACATTTCGGCATCGAAGTGCCCGATTCGGAGGTCGACAATTCGTATAAACAGGTCGCCACCCGTATGGGCATAGATTCACCGAAACTCACACAACTTCTCGTATCCGGCGGCGCCAGCGAAGACACGCTCAAGCGGCGGTTACGGGCGCAGATTGCCTGGACCAGTCTCGTCCGCGGCCGCTACAAGGCGAGCCTGGAAATCCTGGACAAGGACGTCGAAGCCAAGCTTCAGCTGAAGCCGTCAGAGAAAAAGAATGACGTGGGTTATGAGTACATTATGCGCCCGGTGGTCATGATCGTGCCGCGCGGCTCGCCCGACGCGGCATTTGAAGCGCGCAAGCGCGACGCCGAGGCGCTGCGCTCGCGTTTCGCCAACTGCACCGACGGAATAGCCTTCGCGCGCGCGCTTCCCGACGTCGCAGTGCGTGACCAGGTATCGAAGTATTCTGCTGAACTTGCACAACAGCTGCGCGATTTACTCGATGGCACCGCGATCGGCCACCTGACGCCGCCGGAACAAACAGCGGAAGGGGTGCAGATGTTTGCCGTCTGCGCCAAGAAAGAAACCAAATCCGATACACCGGAAATGCATGACATCCGCGATCAGATGCTGCAGGAGAAGTTTGGCGAAAAAGCCAAGCGTTACCTCCAGAGTTTGCGGCGTCAGGCGATGATCGAATACAAGATGCCCGAAAATAAATAGGCGACAGAAGCGAAATCGTGCAGCCACTGGCATTGACGCTCGGCGAGCCGGCCGGGATCGGCCCCGACTTGGCCCTTGCGATCTGGCGTCAACGCGCCGAACTCGACATTCCGCCTTTTTATATAGTGGCCGATCCGGATTATCTGCGGCGGCGGGCCGAACGGGTTGGGCTTGCGGTCCCCATCGCGGCCGTGACGCCGACCTCGGCGGCGGCGGCATTTTTGTCCGCCTTGCCGGTCGTCGCTCTCGACGTCGCAATAACCGCCGAACCGGGCCGGCCGGACCGTTCAAGCGCACCAGCCGCCATCGCTTCCATCCGCCGTGCGGTTGCCGATGTGGTTGCCGGCGCGGCGGCGGCGATCGTGACTAATCCGGTGGCGAAGAACGTGCTGTATCATTCCGGTTTTGCCGAGCCCGGGCACACCGAATTCCTGGCCAGCTTGTTGCAGGAATCGACCGGCAAAAAGCTGCGACCGGTGATGATGCTGTGGTCGCCTGAACTCGCCGTTGTGCCGGTGACCATCCACCTGCCGCTCAAGGAGATTTTCACGCATTTGTCGACCGAACTCGTGGTCGAGACCGGACGCATCGTGGCGCGTGATCTCGCCGCGCGGTTTCGCATTACGCGTCCGCGGCTGGCGATTGCCGGCCTCAACCCCCACGCCGGCGAAAACGGCGCGCTTGGCGACGAGGACCGGGCAATCGTCGCGCCGGCGGTCGCGCGGCTGATCGCCGATGGGATCGACGCAAAAGGTCCGCTGCCGGCCGATTCGCTGTTCAGCAAGCAGGCGCGCGCGACCTATGACGCAGCTCTCTGCATGTATCACGATCAGGCGCTGATCCCGATCAAGACACTTGCGTTTGATCACGCCGTCAATGTGACGCTAGGCCTCCCCTTCGTGCGAACCTCGCCCGATCACGGCACCGCCTTCGATATCGCCGGCACCGGCACGGCCGACGCCACCAGCCTCGTTGCCGCGCTACGGCTGGCGGCGCAGCTCGCGATGGCGGACAGCCCGGCGCCGCTCCCAGCGTCGTGAACTCAGCGCCAGACGGCCTGCCGCCGCTGCGCGAAGTCATTCGCCGGCATGGTCTCGCCGCCAAGAAATCTCTCGGACAGAATTTCCTTCTCGATCTCAATCTGGCGGCGCGGATCGCACGCGCGGCCGGCTCGCTTGCGGACGTCACGGTGCTGGAGATCGGCTCGGGGCCCGGCGGGCTCACGCGCGCATTGCTCACGCTCGGCGCCGGCCGCGTGATCGCCGTCGAGCGCGACCAGCGCGCCATCGCAGCACTGCAGGAGATCGCCGAACACCATCCCGGCCGTCTCGACGTCGTCGGCGCGGATGCGCTGACGTTCGATCCGCGCCCGCTGCTCCGTCGCGGACCCGCGCGCATCGTCGCCAATCTCCCGTACAACATCGCGACGGCGCTGCTCATTTCCTGGGTTACGGTGGAGCCTTGGCCGCCTTGGTACGACACCGCCGTCCTTATGTTCCAGCGCGAGGTCGCCGAACGTATCGTGGCTGACCCGGGATCAAAGAGCTACGGCCGATTGTCCGTGCTGGTGCAGTGGCGCTGCGAGGCCCGCATCCTTTTCGACGTCAATCCGTCCGCATTCGTGCCGCCGCCCAAGGTCACATCCTCGCTGGTGCGGCTTGTACCGCGCGCAGCGCCGCCGATCTGCAATCGCGCGCTGCTTGAGGCCGTCACCCAAGCGGCGTTCGGACAGCGGCGCAAGATGCTGCGGCAAAGCCTGCGCTCGCTCGGCGGCGATGCGCCGACGCTCCTCGCTGCTGCCGGGTTAAACCCAACAGCGCGCGCGGAGGACATCTCCGTGGCCGGGTTTGTCGGGCTGGCGCGGGCTCTCGCAGGGCAGCGCGGTCTCGGGCATGATGCGGGCGCGTGATACCGGAAGGTCAGCCCCTCATGACCATGATGTACCGCCAATCGCTCGTCGCCTACGGGCAACCCCTGTGCGAGACCGTTGTGGAAAGCCCGCCGCCGCGCGGCAGCGAGGTGCTCGTGCGGATCGAACGTTGCGGCGTATGCCATTCCGACTTGCATCTCCAGGACGGCTATTTCTCGCTGGGCGGCGACAAGAAACTCGATGTCAGCGCTGGCCGCGCACTGCCGTTCACGCTCGGCCACGAGATTGCCGGAGTGATCGAAGCGACGGGACCGGAAGCCGGCGAGGCAGCCGTTGGCCGACGCATCGCGGTCTATCCCTGGATTGGTTGCGGCGCGTGCGCCGCCTGCCTCGGCGGTGAAGAGAATCTGTGCTCGAACCATCGCCACCTGGGCATCACGGTCGACGGCGGCTTCGCCACCCACGTCCTCGTGCCACATCCGCGTTATTTGCTCGATTACGCGCCGCTGTCGCCCGATTTCGCCGGGCCGCTCATGTGTTCAGGTTTGACCGCCTACGCCGCGCTGAAGCGGCATGCGACACGGCCCGAGCGCGGTCCGCTGCTGCTCGTCGGACTGGGCGGCGTCGGCATGATGGGCCTTGCGATCGCGCACGCGCTGTTTCGGACGCCGCCGATCGTTGCCGACATCGACGCGGACAAGCGCCAAAGCGCGCTCGCGGCCGGCGCCGCGCAAGCCTACGACCCTTCCGATCCGCAAACGCGCAAAGCAATCTTGGCCGCCACCGGCGGACTGCTCGCAGCTTGCGATTTCGTCGGCTCCGACAAATCGCTGCAATTCGCGACCGGCCTGCTAGCGCGCGGCGGCAAGGTTGTCGTGACCGGATTGCTCGGCGGCAACTTCTCGATTGCCGCCGCAATGTTCGGCATCAAGGCGATAACAATCGAAGGCATGCTCACCGGCACACTCGCGGAGGCGCGTGAACTTCTCGAACTGGTGCGCGCGCAAAAGATCGCGCCGATCCCGACCCGCGGTCGTCCGCTCAGGGAAGCGCAAGCGGCGCTCGACGATTTGCGCGCCGGAAGCGTCGTGGGCCGCACCGTCCTCTCGGCATGAACTGATTGAAGGCTACAATTTCGCCTGCAACGCACGCACAAAGGCGGAGAGACCCACCTGCCGTTCACGCTTGAGCCGTTCGGCTGCAAGGATCGCCCGCACTTCGGCAAAAGCGGCAGCCTTATCCCGATTGACGATGACGTAATCGTATTCCGGCCAATGACTCATCTCGCCCGCGGCCTTGGCCATGCGCGAGCGGATGATGGCGTTACTGTCCTGTGCGCGCCGCTTGAGGCGGCGTTCCAATTCATTCACCGTCGGCGGCAGCACAAACACGCTGACCAGATCGTCGCGCGCCTTCTCACGCAATTGCTGCGTGCCTTGCCAATCTATGTCGAACAACACGTCGCAGCCCGCCCGCAAAGCCTTTTCAACCGGCCGTCGCGGCGTGCCGTAGCAATTCCCAAAAACTTCGGCCCATTCCAATAGCTCGCCCGCTTTCACCATTTTTTCGAACTGGGCAAGGCCGATGAAATGATAATGGTGGCCGTTGACCTCGCCGCGCCGC
>Ga0181525_10000019_pt1 | contig 135576 bp, 103 predicted proteins | sample PEATcosm2014_Bin_48_FD_121100 | JGI IMG/M metagenome (GOLD analysis project Ga0181525, IMG submission 121100) | Peatland microbial communities from MTU Mesocosm Facility, Houghton, MI, USA - PEATcosm2014_Bin06_10_metaG | ecosystem: Environmental > Terrestrial > Soil > Wetlands > Peat | place...
AGCGCAAGGAATCGCCTGCACCGTCACCGTTTCTGGCGGCGGTTGGCGAGTTCATCGACCAGCACCCGGAACTGCTCCACCGTCTGGCCCAGTGACCTCCTACCCGACAGTGGACGAAGTCATTGCCGTCCACGCTCAATTGATCGCCAGATTCGGCGCGCCCCGGGCATCCGAGATCGCGGCGCTCTCGAATCCGCCGTGGCGAGGCCGCAAAGCGCCTATTACGCGGACCTCATTCAGGAAGCCGCCGCGCTTTGGGCAAAGCCTTCAAATAAAGAGATCGATTGGTACGTGAAAGAAGTCCGCCAGCCGCCTCGCTTGTGCCTTGCTGATCGACCGCCGCCCACTCAGTACTTCAGTGGCAACCCCCTTGTTACCCAGGACTGGCCAGATGTCCTTATGCTTCAACCCGCGTTCTTCCATCAGCGCATTCAACGATTCATTGGGTGACACGCGGGGTAGCGGATGGTACTTCTCTTCGTAGTCTTCGATAAGCAGAGTCAGCACTTCCGCAAGAGCTTCCTCTTCCGGCGAAAGATCCTCGCGCTCATCCAACTGCAGCAGCAGCTCCGTAAGCCGTGTGTGCTCGGCCCCGGAATGAATGGGCCGGGGGAGAGACTTCGCCAACAGCTTGGCGTAAACCGAATCCTTGATCTCGATTGTCGTACTCATCGTTTCCAGTCTCCCTTGCTGTATTTGGCATGGGTGAGGATATGCAGAATGAACACCCGCTTGGTCTTGTAATTGACCCTGGCGATCAGCCTGTAGTCGTTGCCATGGATATTGAATACGGTCCTTCGACCCACGATGTCCGCATGCGCAAAGTCACTCCTTACATCGGCCAGAGAGCCCCAGTCCGCTCTCTTGGTTATCCGATACCAGTTCATCACCATCACCCGCTTCGAGCGGCCGCACCGAAACGACCCGCTCTTGAGCGTGCTCTCTGTGCAGAGGGTTTCGCAGTGGCCGTCCAAAGCCCTGAAAATGCACTTGCATGAAATCCCCATCCTCCAACCGAATGCCATCGCCGAAGCTGAACGCATCCGCGCCAAAGAAATGGACATGCACATCGCCTGGGCGCCGGTGCGCCTCGAACTTGAAATGATGATGCTCCAGGTTCGCGAGTGTGTGAGACATCGCCTGTTCGCCAGTGCGAATGGAGCCCGACCAAAGCGGCCGGCCCTCGCGCTCGATCGAAACAGTACCCGGGACCGACTCGAACTCCCCGCCAATCACCAGTTCCGGGCCGATGGAGCAACTGCGCAGCTTCGAAGCCGCGAGGTACAAGTAGTTCTTGCGTTCAAGTTCGTGGTCGGAAAACTCATTGCCTTGCGTAAAACCAATGCGCAGCGGCACGCCTTCCGCATCGATCACATACACACCGGCAATCTCCGGTTCCTCCCCACCGTCCGCGGCAAATTCGGGGATGGTAAGCGGCGCATTGTGCCCGCGCAGGCTGGCGCCGTTACCCTTGTAGAACCATTCCGGAGCCACGCCAATCTCGCAGGCAGCCGGCTTCCCGCCCTCCAGTCCCCAGCGATACATCCGCATGCTGTCGGAGAGGTCCTCCGGCTTCCCGTGCATCGCCTGACGATTTCTGGCGCTGGCCATGTGGGTGAGTCCCGTACCGCTGACGAGGCATCGCGCCGGTTCCTCCGCGTGATCCACCGATGGAAGAATCTTCCACTCCGAAGCTCCCACGTACACCGCGTCATAGTCGATCCGCTCCCTGCCGAGCAAGTTCGCGATCACCTTTGAGACGCTGCCCTGCTGCGCCAAACACGCCTGCACCAGTTCATAGACCGAGGAGCAGCCCTCCAACAGCACCAGGCGCGGCTCCTCAACTAGCGCCAGCCTCCTCGCATATGGCCCCTGCAACTGCACCAGCCGGATCATCAGTCGTTACCCTCGCCGTCACGCTTCATTTGTACCCTCCGCTTCTTCTCAAACGCATTCTACAAGTGGAGCGAAGTTCACGCCGTACGTGTGTGGGGAGTGATCCCTTTGGCCGCAGCTCGCAGCGAGGGTTCGGCTCAGTCAGGCGCTGCCTTCAAAGGGCGTCAAATCTCCGCTGCGAGCCCCGACCACAGGGAGCGGTGGTTCGTGGTCAGTCTGGGTGCCAGGGACCGACAGATATGGCCCCATTTGAGAAACCACGGCTGAAAGCCAGACGAAAGCGAATTCAAGCTCTCGTCGCCTGCTCGAAGAACTCTGCGGGAGTGACTTTGGCGGCGATCCGCTCGGCGCCGGGCACTCCGAAGTGGATCCAGCCCGAGTTCAACGCGTCCTCCATCTCCTCAAATGGGCCGGTGGCGCCATGCGGTATGCCCATGACCTCTAATGCGGCCGTCCACCGCTCGCGCGGCACCGATCGCGCCTTGACCGGCCTCCCGAGCACCTCACTCGTTGCGCGGGCGACGTCGTCCGGACTGATCAGAGAGCCGATTTCCACGACCTTCTTGCCGTTCCAGCCTTCAACCAGGGTAGCGAAGGGCGATAATCGAAGCATCTCACTGGGCGGATCGGCGCTACAAACGTGTTCGGCATCATAAATATTTGGTTGATCCCGTGTGATGGCGCAGACGATCCCGGACTTTCCGATATTCTTTCTGACGCAGAACGTAAACGCGCGGACGCATTCGTCTTTCCCGAACATCGGCGACGCTTCGTCCACGCGCATTCGTCGTTACGCCAAATCCTGAGTTACTATACTTCGGTAACTCCCGGAGCGATTCAATTCGGCTCGGGCAAAAACGGCAAGCCCTACCTGGAGAATGGCGCCGCTCCCTCCTTAAGCTTCAACCTGTCGCATTCCGGCGAGCTGGCCGTTGTCGCTGTTGCCGAAGTATCTGAAATCGGCGTGGATATCGAACAAATTCGCCCAATGCCGGATTGGCGGCAAATCGCCAAAGGGACCTTTCATCAGGCGGAGACGGAATGGGTGTGCGCCGCGAAAGTTGACCACCGGGCCGAAGCTTTTTTTGAGGTGTGGACGGCCAAAGAAGCTTACATCAAAGCGAGCGGCAATGGTCTGTCGCATCCACTCGATTCCTTTGCGGTGGTGGGCGCGAACCCGCAGCAGGAATATTCCATTACGCGGCTGCAACTACCCGAAGGGTATGCAGGCGCCGTAGCCTATCCTCCGCCGACGTGCGAAATCAAGTGTCGCTGGTGGAGAGGTCAACAGGACCTACGCACTTAGCCGCCCTTTCTCGCACTCCACCCCCTCCATCGTGGCGCAGGCACTCGTGCCTGCCGTGTCGAGACTCGTCTCGACACTTTTCTGCCCGAGCTGGCACACTGAGCAGGATCAAGCGTCGGCACGAGAGCCGACGTGGCAGGCACGAGTGCCCGCGCCACAGTATCACGCCGACACTCCGATGAGAAATCCGCCTAATACTCCATCAACGTTCCCTCTTTGCGCCCTTTCCGGACTGCCGCGGCGAACAAGGCAATGCTCGTGGGCAGCAGAATCGCTGTCATCGCGACCAATATTCCCGCAGGTTTCGCCACCATCGCCAACGAATAGCCCTTCAGCATCGTCAAGCGGAGCGCATCCAGGGAGTATGTAATGGGAATCACTGAAGAGATCTTCTGCATCGAAGCAGGCATCACATCGATGGGGAAATAAGCCCCACCCATAATGCTGCCGAATCCGCCGAGAATCCAGATGACGGGGTCGCCTCGCTTCAGCCACACAATCATTGCAGCCGAAAGGACGCCGAAGCTCATGAAGATCGTGGTGGAAAGAAGAGAGACCAGAAGAGTTGCCGGGACGTTGATGCGGCTGAAGTCCACGCCGAATGCGAGCGTCCCCGCCAATAGCATCAGAAACAACTGCACGCCTCCCGAAATGAAACTGTAAAGCGACGACATGAGCACGATTGGCACGCAGCCGGTTTGGCTGCTAAACATCGCCTCGAGGCAGCCCGTCACCTGGGCCAGGCGTATCGATTCGGAAAACATCCGCAGAGTCAGATCGAAGTAGCGGGCGAACGCCACCCCGATAATGGCGAAGGGAAGGTAGCGGCTGCCATATTTGATCAAAGCGGGGGAACCGCGCGGCGCAATCAGCTCGCCCAGAAAATAGAACAGCATCAGCAGCATCAAGGACTCAACCAAACGCATCATGAAGCTGGTCTTGTAGCCCGATTCGATGCGGAAGTCCCGCTGTATGAAAGCCCAGGCCTTGCGCAGCAGTGAGATCATGCCGTCTCCGCTGCCAAGCTTCGACGGTAATACTCGAAGAGCGATATTCCCTCCGCGGCCAGATCCGCGATCGAGTTGAAACCCTTCACCCGCCCGTTGTCGATCACCAGCACCTTGTTGCAGAGCCTGATGGCTTCCTCCATCCGATGCGTGGCGATCAACAACGTTTTGTCTGAACCGAGATGGACACGTCCGAGAATCAACTCGGTGAGCTCCTCGCAGGCGATCGGATCAAGGGCGCGCGTAGGTTCGTCGAGAATGATGACGTCCGGTTCGGCGATCAGCCCGCGCGCCAGCGCCAGCCGCTGCTTCATTCCTGAGCTGAAGGCCGCGACTGGTTTGTCCGCCACTTCCTCCAGGCCCACCAGGCGGATCAACTCGTGAATACGGTGCTGAAGCTGGGCGCCCCAAAGGTTGTCCAAGGCGCCGAAGAACTCGAGATTCTGAACCGCGGTCAGGCGCCAGAAGAAGCTGCGCTCTTCGTTGAGGACGAAGCCCACGGATTTACGCGCCGCCAAACTGTGATGCAGCGTGTCGAAGCCGTTGACCACAATCTCGCCTTCGGTCGGAAGCAGCAGGCCGCCGATGAGTTTGAGTAACGTAGTCTTGCCCGCGCCATTGGGACCCATCACCGCCACCCGGTCGCCCTTGTCGATTTGGAGCGTCGTGCCTTGCAACGCGGTGCAGACGCGCCGGGGCCGGAAGGGGTGGGCGGCCAATTCGCGGTATCTCTTCGCGATCGGGAACCGCATGCTGACATCGCGAACAGAAATGATGGGCTGCTCAAGCGGCGGCTGCCGGACCGCTGACGCGGCCATCACAATATCCGCCTGCGTCACAAAGCTCCAACTTCAATACAGTCCGCCCGCCGGGCCCCTTCAGGCAGTACTTCATCAATGGACTTAAGAAGCAGCTGCGCAAGCTCCTTTCCGTGGTCCGTGAACATCGTGATATGGTCGCCGGGCGCCTTTTTGAAAACCACTTCGCCAAAAGGGAAGCCGCGCCAGCCCATGTCTCTGTCAAAGCGGTAGCGGCCCTCGTTTTCGATGAAAGTAACGCGGCCCGCGTAAGGCTTGGCGGCACACTCCCAAAGCAGCCGCTGGTAGCGCTTCTTGGAACGATGGTAGGCTTCATGAGGCAAAATCTCAGTCCTGCCCGGCCGCATGTTTCTAATTTTCCGGTGAAGCAATTCGTGAGCGGCGGCATCCCAGCGAACCGCATCGAAGATCACCGAGAGCATGTGTTTCGCTCTCTCCCAGCCAGCCCAGGCGTCGGCGGCTAACCTGCGTCCCACCGTCGGCCGCTCCGTATCGATCAACGCCAGCAAGGCCACTTGCTCGCCCTCTCGCAGTAATTGACGGGCCATTTCCATGGCCACGATACCGCTAATACAGTAGCCGCCGAGCAGGTATGGTCCGCTAGGCTGCACCGAACGCAGTTCCGTGAGATACTCGCCGGCCTCCTCTTCCACGCTCGAGTACATTTCCCGAACGCCGTCAACCCACCGGGGCTTGAAACCATATACCGGCTGATCGGAGCCGAGATAAGGGACGATTCGCGCCAAGACCACGAGCGTGTCTTCCGGCGCCGTATACCCCGCCACAAGGAACAGCGGAACTCTCGTGCCTCCCGGCTGCCCCTGCACCAAACAGGTCGAAAGCGGCATCGCCCGCGCCGCCGGCTCGTTGGGCGTCAGGTTGACCTCGGCGTTTGTGGGCCCAACGCCGTCTGTGAGCGGAGCCGAAGTCTCCCGGGCGCCGTCGAGCAATTCCGCCTGGGCCGCTATGGTGGGCCGCTGAAAGAGTTCGGCGATCGACGGCTCGTGCGAGAACTGCTGGCGAATACGGCTCTGCAATTGAACAATAAGCAGCGAATGACCGCCTAACGCAAAAAAATCATCGTGCAGGCCGATCTCAGACACTTTGAGAAGCGTCCGCCAGATGGCTGCCAACTGTTCCGCCGTGCTCCCCATGCGGATCGCGGCCAGAGCGGGGCCGATTCGCTCCTTCGACCCGGGGGCCGGCAGCGCTTTACGATCGACTTTATTGTTGGGCGTCAGCGGAAATGCGTCGAGGAACACAAACGCGGAAGGAACCGCGTACTCCGGAAGCCTGGTCGCGAGCGACTGTCTCAGCTTCTTCGCGTCAACTGGTGGCGCGGAGACGATATACGCCGTAAGCCGCTGATCTCCCGGGTCGTCTTCTCTGAGCTCCACTACCGCCTGACGTACACCGCGTTCCTGTTCAATAGCGGCTTCGATCTCGCCGAGTTCGATGCGGAACCCGCGGAGTTTGATCTGCCTGTCCTGGCGGCCCAGATATTCCAAGTTCCCGTCTGCCAGGCGCCGCACGAGGTCGCCGGTGCGAAACATACGGTTACCGGCGCGGAAGGGGTCCGCTACAAATCGCTCGGCTGTAATCTCCGGCCGCCCCAGATACTCGCGGGCCAATCCATCGCCGCCGATGTAGAGTTCGCCCACGACGCCGGGCGGCGCCAGCTGCCGTTGGTCGTCCAGCACGTACACCTGCGTGTTGGCAATCGGCCTGCCGATCGGCACGGCGCCTGTCCGGGAATCCACCCGGTGAATGGTCGACCAAATCGTGGTTTCCGTGGGGCCATACAGGTTCCAGAGTTCGCCGCCGGTGGCGAGTAGCCGATTGGCTAACTCGCGCGACAAGGCCTCACCGCCGCACAGCATCTTCAATCGCGGCAGCCCGTCCCAGCCCGAATCGAGCAGCAGGCGCCACGTCGCCGGTGTGGCTTGCATGATGCTGGCTTCGGATTCGCGCAGCAGACGTGCCAGAGCCGCGCCATCCACCGCCGCGGCTCGCGGCGCAATGATGAGCCGCGCTCCGGCTATCAGCGGGAGGTAGATTTCGAGACCGGCAATATCGAAAGATAGCGTGGTGATAGCCAAAAGGCGGTCGTCTTCCGAGATGCCAGGCGCCTTGCGCATTGCACCCAGGAAGTTCACCACCGACCTGTGCTCAAGCGCCACGCCCTTGGGTTTGCCGGTCGAGCCCGACGTATAGATCACGTACGCCAGGTTTTCCGGGCCCCCCACGCGGGCGGGACACTTGGCGCTCTCACGGTCGATCGATTCCCGGCTCTCATCCAGACACAACGCCTGCGCTTGCGTCCGAGGCACGGCATCCAACAGATCGCGACGCGTTACCAGCAATGCCGCGCCGGAATCTTCCAGCATGAAACCCAGCCGTTCGCGCGGAAACCGCGGGTCGAGCGGTATATAGGCGCCGCCGGCTTTCAGCACCGCAAGCAGCGCAATCACCATTTCGGCCGAACGATCCAGGCAGATGCCGGCGAGTACGTCGCTCCCGACTCCCATCGCCCGCAAGCGATTTGCCAGGCGGTTTGAACGGATGCTCAACTCGCGATAGGTCAGCCGCTCTGAGCCGGCAACAACGGCGATAGCCTCGGGTGTCATGGCCGCCTGCGCCTCGAAGCACTCGTTGATACACAGCCCGGTGAAACTATCGCGTTTTGCAGGTGTTACGGGAGCCCCACTCTGTCGAAGAATCTCCAAAATTTCCGATTTCCTCGACTTGAGTTCCCGCTGCAAATGCGGGGTAAGAACGCCTTTCGGAGCCTCACACGTGAGACGTCCTCCATCGGCCGTGAGTTGAACATCGAGACTGCGCAGATACGCAAGCAGTTCAACTGTGCTGGCGACGCTGCGCATTTGGTCGATCATGTCCAGGTGTAACCAGGTCCCTTAGAGTCGCCATCGCGCGAACAGGAAGGCTTCTAAGGCAAGTTCCGGCTCGCATCTACAGTGTAGATTCTGTTTGCAGTTGCATCCAGGGTTCCAACCTCGCCGCGCGGCCCAGATGTTTCTGTAGCCCTAAGAAAATAAACAGTACACCGTATCGGAAGCCGGCCTATTCGCAGGTCAAAGTTCGGGTTGGTACTATCCATTTAGTTCCAAAACCTAGGGCATTCGGCGATTATAGTGGATGATGTCAGCCACCCCCGAACCCCCGGCGACTCGCGGGGATTAGTCGGGCTCCTGGGGAGCCTGGTCCAACAACCAGGCCCTATCGGGCCGCGTTCGCCCAAGCTTTATCGGTTACGCCTAGTGGCCTACTCCCGGGGCTTCTCCTGGAAGCCGAATGGCGCAGTCTGGCACGAGACGCTCTTGGCCCTATAACTGCAACAATCGACTAATTCAATGCCAATTTCCAGTACTTGGGTAATCTGCCGGAAAAGGACCGCGGCTCCCTTAAGGCTGTTTTGCTTTCCGCATGCCGGAGGCGGCGGTTCTGTCTACCGTGACTGGACGGACGAGGCGGCCCCCAATATCGAGGTGTGTTGGGTTCAATGGCCGGGTAGGGAGAATCGGATTCGCGAACGGCCGTTCGGATTCGTCGACGAGCTGGTACCCCCCCTGGTGAACGGCCTTTCGCAATGGCTTGACCGGCCGTTTGCCTTTTATGGCCATAGCCTGGGTGCAAAGATCGCTTTTGAGACCATTCGCGGTCTGCGGCGCAGTGGAGTCGCCCAGCCTTGCCACCTGTTCGTGGGCGCCTGTCAAGCGCCGCAGCTTCCCTGGCCCTATCCGCACATGCATGAGCTTGCAGAACCAGAGTTTATCTCGGAGATTCAACAACGGTACGGTGGAGTGCCCCGGCACATCGTCCAGGATGCCGATTTGAGAGCGCTGCTGATACCCACGCTGCGCGCTGATATTAAGCTTATGGAGACGTACCGGTACACTCCGGAGCCGCCGCTGGATTGCGCCATCACCGTCTTCGGCGGCGCGGCGGACCACACTATCGACCGTTTCGCCCTGGAGGCATGGCGGCGCCAAACCAGCAAAGCTTTCCGGTTACTTACGATCCCGGGAAACCACTTTTTTCTGCAGTCGGCGCGGAAACAGTTGCTCAGCGCCATTGGATCTGCGCTTGAATTGAATGCAATGACAGTTGTGTGACCCGCAGGTGAAATACCAGGCCTCAGTAGTCAAGGCGCCGCCCCAAGATGCCATTGCAATCATTGGGATCGGATGCCGCTTTCCGGGCGCAAATGGTGTCGAAGCGTTCTGGCGAGCGCTTCACGACGGTCTCGAAACCACCGGCTATTACCCCGGCGGCCGCCTTCCGTATATCGATGGCGCATACGCCGCAGGCGCCGGCATCGCCACCCGCCGGGGCGGCTTCTTGCGCGATCTCGACCGGTTCGACGCGGAATTCTTCGGCGTCTCTCCCCGCGAAGCGGCGCTGCTCGATCCGCAGCAGAGACTACTGCTTGAAGTTGCCTGGGAAGCCATTGAAGATGCGGGAATTCCGGCGCCAAAAATTGCGGGCACGACGACCGGAGTTTTCGTAGGCCTGTGGACCAGCGATTACGAAAGCTGCCTCTACGAACAGCCGGGCGAAGCGGAATTCTATTCCACCACGGGTAGCGGCCGGTATCCGGCTTCCGGCAGGCTGGCCTATTTCTTCGATCTGCGCGGCCCCAATCTGACGTTGGATACGGCATGTTCCTCCTCCCTGGTGGCCATTCACCTGGCATGCCAGAGTTTGCGGCAGGGGGAAAGTGAGATGGCTTTGGCGGGCGGGGCCAACGTCATCCTGCGTCCGGAAATAACCCTCGCGTACACAAAGGCAAAAATGCTGTCGCCCGACGGCAGATCGAAATTCGGCGATGCCGCGGCGAATGGCTATGTCCGTAGTGAAGGCGCGGGAATGCTTTTACTCAAACCTCTCGCGCGGGCCGTGGCCGACGGCGATCCCATCTACGCCCTGATTCGAGGGAGCTCGGTAAACAACGACGGCCGCTCCAGCGGGTTGCTGGTGGCGCCCAGCCGCGACGGCCAGGAAGCATTGCTGCGCAGCGCCTTCCACAGCGCAAACGTAGACCCTGGAGCCATTGACTATATCGAGGCGCACGGCACCGGCACGCCAGTGGGCGACCCGGTGGAGGTCGAGACCATTGGCCGCGTGGTCGATGTCCCCGAACGCAAACGGCCTTGCCTGATCGGTTCTGTGAAGACCAACATCGGCCATACGGAGGCCGCTGCGGGGGTTGCGGGCGCCATCAAAGTCGCGCTAGCGCTCCAGTGGGGAACGATTCCTGCAAGTCTGCACCTGAGAGAACCCAACCCCGCGATTGACTGGAACCGGTTTCCCGTTGCCCTGCAGACCGCTACCAGGCCCTGGCCGCATGCGGGCGCGGTGCGTCTTGCCGGAGTCAGCGGACTTGGGATTACGGGCACCAATGCGCACGTGGTGATGGAGAACTTTGAAACCGCGGACGCGCAATCGGCCGAGGATTCGAGAAACTTCATCTTCGTCCTGTCGGCACACTCCGATAAAGCCCTCGAAGCCATGGCTCAATCGTGGCTGGAGCGGCTGCTATCCGACCCGGCGTGGCCGCCGTCGCTCGCCGGTTTGGCGTACACCGCCGGCGTGCGCCGCACGCATCACGATTTCCGGGTCGCCACCGTGGCCGGCAGCCGCGCGGAACTCCAGGGCAAGCTAACTCAGTGGCTCAACGGACAACAGGCCGAACGGACGCACGCTGGCCGCAGGTTGCTGTTGCAAGCGCCGCAGATTGTCTTCGTTTTTCCCGGCCAGGGCGCGCAGTGGCCTGGAATGGCGCGTGTATTATTCCATGAACCCGTCTTCCACGAGGCCCTGGCGAAATGCGATGAATCCATCCGCCGATTCACCGGATGGAGCGTTCTCGATCGGTTGCTGGCGCCTCAGATGCCCGAGGACCCCAGCATCGCGCAACCCTGCCTTTTCGCGGTGATGGTCTCACTTGCCGCACTGTGGAGATCGTGGGGAATCGAACCCCAGGCCGTGGTTGGACACAGCATGGGTGAATGCGCCGCCGCGGTGGTTTCGGGCGCTCTGTCGATCGAAGATGCTGCTGCTGTGATTTCGTATCGCAGTCAACTGATGAATCGCGCTAGCGGCAAGGGAAGCATGGTCTTTGCCGCGTTGTCCATGGATGATGCTGCTGCCATGTTGCAGAAGTACGGCGGCCGCATTTCGGTAGCGGCGGATAATGGCCCCGAATCCACCGTGCTTTCAGGCGACACGGATGCCATCGAAGACGTCATGCGGCGGCTCACTGAACGCGGGATTTTCTGCCGTCGCGTCAAAGTCGACGTCGCCTCCCACTCCTCCCACATGGATCCATTACGGGCTGAACTCGAAGAGCTGCTTCGCGGCATCCGGCCTCGCCTGGGTTCTATTCCCCTTTACTCCACAACCACCGGCTGCAAAGAAGACGGCGCCGCCCTCAATGCCGGATACTGGAGCCGCAACCTGCGGCAGCCGGTACTATTCTCCTCAGCGGTGCGCAGCCTGCTGAACGACGGATTCGACACGTTTATCGAGATCAGTTCGCACCCCCTGCTGCTGCAGTCGATCGAAGAGAACATCCGCTCCTCTGGAAAACGCGCCGTGGCGGTAGGCTCACTGCGCCGCGACGGCGACGACGCCGCCGAGATGCTGAACTCGCTCGGCGCTTTGCACGTTTACGGGGTTTCTGTCGATTTTCAAAGGCTGTATTCCGACGGTATCTGCCTGAGGCTTCCGACCTATCCCTGGCAACGGGAGCGGCACTGGATCGAGACGGATGATGCGCCCAGACCGCCAAGGCAGATTTCGGCGCATCCGGCCTCGGCGCCAGGGTCTGTGAAAAAATCCGGGCCTAACACGCCCATGCCCGCCGAGGCCGAATCCATCGGCCGGAAGCTTCGAGAAATCGAGCCAGGCCTGCGACGCATGGTGCTAGAGGCTCACTTACGGGAAAAGCTGGCGGCCGTCTTGAAAACCGACGCGGAGCGCATCGATCCGGACAAACCTTTCCGGACCATGGGTGTGGATTCCTTAATGGCGCTGGAATTCGGGCGGCGCCTGTCGGTTACGACGTCTCTGCGGCTGTCGGTAACCACCGTCTTCAATTACTCCACGGTTCAGACGCTGGCTAACGAAATCGCCAGACAAATGGCAATTCCGCTTGATCGCGATGAGCCGGCCACTCCGGTCCGCACGGCGCCCGAAATGCCAGCCGCCTCGACCCTCGCCGGCTTGACGGATGAACAAGTCATCGAAGCCCTGGTGGGAAAGGGCGGCCAGGAACGATGAGTTCTCAACCCAGGGGCGTTCTTTCGGCGGCGAGGATGGCGCTTGCCGTCAAACGCTTCAAAGAAGAACGGCCCGACTCCGGACTTCTCAATTCCGATCCAATTGCGATCGTGGGAATTGGGTGCCGCTTTCCGGGAAATGTCCATACGCCCGATGACTGCTGGCGCGTCCTGTCCAGCGGAATCGACACGGTAACCGAAATACCCGGCGACCGCTGGCCGGCCTCCGAATACTACGATCCCGACTCCATGGCCCCCGGCAAGACCAACAGCCGTTGGGGCGGATTCATTTCAGACCCCAGTTTCTTCGACCCGGTGCTGTTCGGAATTTCGCCGCGAGAAGCCGCGAGCATCGATCCGCAGCAGCGCCTGCTCCTCGAAGTGGCTTGGGAGGCTATTCAGGATAGCGGCAGCGCTACAGAGTCGCTCGCCGGCACCCGCACGGGCGTATTTGTGGGCATCGGCTTATCGGACTACGAGCGGCTTGCGTTCGAAGATGCCTCGTCCATCACCTCCAATTCATGTACCGGTACCTACCGCAGCGTTGCCAGCGGACGCATCTCCTATCTTCTGGACCTGCGCGGCCCAAGCGTCTCCATCGATACCGCCTGCTCATCCTCGCTGGTGGCGGTTCACGAGGCGTGCCAAAGTCTGCGCGTTGGAGAAAGCGATTTGGCGCTGGCTGGCGGCGTAAGCTTGCACCTTTTGCCGGAGCATTACGTCGGGCTGGCGCGATTGGGAATGCTGGCGGCCGACGGACGATGCAAGCCGTTTGACGCGAACGCCAACGGATTCGTACCGAGCGAGGGTAGCGGCCTTGTGGTCCTGAAGCGGCTTTCCGATGCGCTCGCCGCTGGCGATCGCATCTATGCAGTAATCCGCGGCTCGGCCGTGAATCAGGACGGGCGCTCCAATTCCCTTACCGCTCCTAGCGGCCTGGCCCAGCAGGATGTGGTTTTGGCGGCGCTTCGCAACGGGCACGTGCCGCCGTCGAGTATCTCCTACGTGGAAACGCACGGAACTGGAACGGCGCTGGGCGATCCGATCGAAGTAGAGGCGCTGGCCGCCGTTCTCGGAGGGCCCGAAGCAGGCGCGCCGCCCTGCGTATTGGGGGCTGCAAAATCCAATTTCGGGCATTTGGAAGCTGCCGCGGGCGTAGTTGGCCTCATCAAGGCGGCATTGGCGTTCCACAATGAGGAGATTCCGGCGAACCTCCATTTCGAAAGATTGAATCCGCACATATCACTCGAAGGAACGCGATTTTGCATTCCTACCAGGCCCACGCCGTGGCCGCGCGGTCAATCGCCTCGCTTCGCGGGTGTCAGTTCTTTTGGATTCGGCGGCACCAATGCGCACGTGGTGCTCGAGGAATCGCCGCGTATACCCGTCCGCCGGACCTACCACGCCGAGGGAAACGTCTACGTTTTACTGGTTTCCGCGCGCACAGCGCCGGCTCTGAACGAGGCGGCTCGCGCATGCCGGAATTTCCTCGCCGGCCCCGGACAGGCCATCCCGCTCTATGACATCTGTCACGCGTCGGCGCTGCGGCGCACCCACTATGAGGAACGCCTCGCCGTTACGGCCGGCACGCATGCGGAGATGTGCGGGTTGCTGGACGATTTCCTGGAGGGCCGGTGGAGTTCCTCGATCGCGCGCGGGCGGGCGTCAAGCGAAGCAAAATCCACCCTTCAACCTTCGCTGCGAAAGGATCAAGCTGAGCGCACAGTGCCTCTTTCCACGCTCGGAATGCTACACGTGGCGGGACACCCGGTCTCGTGGCAAGCTGTCTATCGCGAACCCGCGCCGCCCGTCTCCTTGCCGTCGTATCCGTACCAGCGACAGCGATTCTTGATAGAGCGGCGTCCCACGACGACCAGGAATCGGCTTCACCCCCTCGTGGGGAGACGGCTGCTCTCTCCTTCAATTCGCGGAACGGTGTTTGAAGCGGCGATCGGGACCGCCGCCCTTCCGTACCTGGCTGGCCATGTCATCCAGGGAGCTATGCTGCTGCCGATTACCGCGTTCCTGGAAATGGTCCAGCACGCGGCCTCGGAGGCAAGCGGCGCGGCTCGGGCGCTCATCGACATCACCGTGCTCGAACCATTGGCGCTGGCAGAGGACGTCCCCGCTAGAGTGCAGATCGTCATCGAAGATGATCGGTTCCAGGTCTACAGCCTCGTGGGCGAGCGGTGGAACCTGCATGCCAGCGGCCGTATCGCTGCACTGCGCCAGCGGGACTCCGGGCGCGAACCCGCCGTCCCACCCCCATTCGCGGCGCCCGAATCGTTCTACGCCGCACTGCGGGAGCAGGGCGCCCTGTTTGGAGCGCCGTTCCAAACCATACGCGCATTGGCCAGGAAACAAAGCGAAGCCTGGGCACACGCGGAACTCGGCGAACCGGAGAAACGTGAAGCAGCCAGCTACAGAATGCATCCCGCACTTCTGGATGGCTGCCTGCAGACGGCAGTTGCCGCGGCTCCGGACGGCAGTGGTCTGTTTCTGCCGTTTGCCATCGACCGGTTCGAATGCTTTGCGCCGGCCGGGTCGGAAGCACACGCGCACGCCCGCCTGATGCCGTCAGCCGCCGCAGATGTGCTCTCGGCGGATATCGACATTCGCGATCACAAAGGAATCGTTGTGGCACGCCTCGATGGCGTCCACCTGAAACGCTCGACTCCCACTGAGGAAGCGAAGACAGTGACGTATGAACCGCAGTGGCGGCTCACTGAACGCGGGAAGGCCGCGCAACCGCCGCGCGACGTCTGGCTGCTTGGCGGTGAAGATTCCACGGCCGTTGGAAAACTGGCATCCGCCCTGAACGCATGCGGCCTTGACGCGAAGGTAGCTGACGCGAAGCAAATAGATGCCACCCGCGCCGCCGCTGTGGTCTGGCTAGTGGGCCAGCAACCCGGCAAGGTTCTGTCACTGGCGCAGGATTTGTTGCGGCGATGTTTCCCTGTTCCTCCGCAGTTGTGGCTGGTGACTCAAGGAGCCGTCAGCACCGGCGCCGCCGACACCTGCGACGGACTGTTTCAATCGCCGGTTTGGGGGATGGCGCGAACCATTGCCGTGGAGCACCCCGAACTGCGCTGTGTGCGCGTGGACCTGGACCCGGCCGCCCCCGATTTCGACACCTTGGCCAAGGAAATCGCAAACTCCGACGGCGAAGACGAAATTGCGTTTCGCCCAGCCGGGCGCTACGTGCTCAGGCTAGCCGCAAAGCACGCGGCCGGCCGGATTCCACGGCGATGGACCATTCCCGCGCGTGGGTCGCTCGAGAACCTTGCGCTTGCAGGCATGGAGCGGCGTCCTCCAGCTCGCGGCGAGGTGGAGGTCGAAATCGAAACCAGTGCGCTGAATTTCCGCGACGTGCTGAACGTGCTCGGAATGTATCCCGGCGACGCGGGGCAACCAGGAGCCGAGTTCTGCGGAACGATCGCGCGAGTCGGCGAAGGCGTTTCCCAATTCCGCCCAGGCGACCGCGTGATGGGAATTGGGTGGGGCTCGTTTGCCACCTTCGTTACCACACCCGCGGCGCTCGTGGTGCCGGTCCCGGAAGGCTGGGGCGCGGTCGACGCCGCCACCGTGCCCAACGCATTCCTTACCGCCTATCACTGCCTGGTTCACCTGGGACGCTTGAATCGAGGCGAGCGCGTGCTGATCCATGCCGCTGCCGGAGGCGTGGGGCTGGCCGCCGTCCAACTCGCCATTCTTATAGGCGCGGAAATCTACGCCACAGCCGGCAGCGCGCAAAAGCGCGAGTATCTCCGGTCGCTCGGCGTGGCGCACATTTTCGATTCGCGGACGCTGGACTTCCGCGAGCAAATCGCCCAGGCCACCGCGGGAAAGGGCGTTGACCTGATATTGAATTCTCTCGCCGGCGATTTCATTGAAGCCGGCTTTTCGGTGCTATCCGTGGGCGGCCGGTTTGTCGAGATCGGCAAAAACCGTATCTGGAGTCGAGAACGAGTCGCGTCGCTGGGAAGGGCAATCCAGTACTTCGTCGTCGACCTCGCGGAACAGATCGACTCCGATCAGCCTCTAATTCAAGCGCATTTGTCGCATATCCGAGCACTGCTCGAGAGCGGCGCGTTGCGGCCGCTTCCCGCGCGCGTCTTCCGTTTCGAAGACGCGCCGGCGGCATTCCGTTACATGGCGCACGCCAAGCATACCGGCAAAATCGTACTGCGGCATCCCACCTCAGCGCACATTCGAGCGGACGCGACATACTTGATCACCGGCGGCCTCGGCGCCATCGGCCTGCGGTCCGCACAGTGGCTGGTGGAGCGCGGCGCGCGCAACCTGGTTTTAGTAGGACGCCGCAACCCGGACGAGCGCGCTCTGGAGACCATTGATGCTCTGCGCCAACGCGGGGCCCGAATTGAAATTCGCAGCGCCGACGTCGCTCTCCGGGATGAAATCGCCGCGGTGTTGCGCGAGATTGACCGCGAGATGCCGCCGCTCGCCGGCATTTTGCACGCGGCCGGAGTGCTCGATGACGGTGTCTTCTTACAGCAGACCTGGCCTCGGATAGAGAAAGTGCTGGCTCCTAAAGCCGATGGGGCGTGGAATCTCCACGAGATCACGGCCGGAAAGCCGCTCGATTTCTTTGTGCTTTTTTCGTCCGTGGCCTCGCTCACCGGCTCGCCGGGACAGGCCGGCTATGCAGCTTCGAATGCTTTCTTGGACGCACTCGCCCACTACCGGCATGCGCGCGGCCTGACGGCCTTGAGCGTGAATTGGGGGGCATGGGCAGAGAGCGGAATGGCGGCCCGTGTCGAAGAATCGGGACGGCGACGCGTGCTACCGGGCATTCGACCAATGCAGGCGGAGCGCTGTTTCGCGGCGCTCGAAAGCATGATGGCTGAGGACACGCCTCAGGTTGTGATCGCAGATGCCGGCTGGACGCGGTGGAATCCGGCGCCCCGGCTGTTGTCGGCGTTGGTCCAGCGGGCTCCCGCGGCCAGGGCCACGGGCGACGACAGCGGACTTCTGGGCCGCCTCGAGGCAGCTTCCGTCGGCAACCGCAGGAGGATTCTGGTCGAGTACCTGCGCGGCCAGGTGATCGCGCTCCTCGAGTTCGACGGGTCCGGCCCGTACATCGACGAACGCCAGCCGCTTCTCCGGCTGGGCATGGATTCTCTGATGGCGGTGGAGTTCCGCAACATACTGGCCGCGACTCTCGAACGGCCTCTGAGCGCGACGCTGCTGTTCGATCATCCGACCATTGGCGCGCTGGCGGATTTTCTAAACGGAGGGCCCGCGCCCGAAAACGGACTTTCGCGGCGCGATGCGTTGCTCGAGGAATTAGAAACCCTTTCTGACGCGGAGGCGGAGGAACTGTTGAGCGGGGAGCTCGACCGTATCTGACCGGAATGGCAAGCCACGACCAACCAGAAAACCTTACGCCCGCGAAGCGAGCCGTGTATGAAATCCGGCAGCTTCGCAGCCGCGTGGAGGAACTGGAACGCCTTCACAACGATGCGGTGGCCATCGTCGGAATGGGCTTGCGTTTTCCAGGAAACGCGTCGACTCCCGAGGCATTCTGGAAAATCCTGGCCGGTGGCGCAGATACCGTAACGGAGATACCGCCCTCGCGCTGGCCGCTCGAGATGTACTACGACCCGGACCCCGACGCGCCCGGAAAAATGTATGCGCGCCACGCGTCATTGATCGCCGACCCGGCGCTGTTCGATGCGGATTTTTTCAGAATCTCGCCCCGCGAGGCGATGGCCCTCGACCCCCAGCAGCGCTTGGCCCTGGAAGTCACCTGGGAGGCGCTCGAGAATGCGGGCTATAATCCCGCAGGCCTGCCGCAAGACAGCGCAGGAGTCTTTCTCGCGCTCGGAAACAGCGATTATGGCCGGCTCGCTTTTCGCGACACCGCGGAAATCGACACCTACACTGCCACGGGGAACGTCTTCAGTGTCGCGGCCGGCAGAATATCGTACGCGCTCGGATTTACGGGGCCAAGCGTGGCGCTCGATACCGCATGTTCCGGTTCGCTGGTGGCTGTACACCTCGCTTGTCAGAGCCTTCGAGCAGGCGAATGCCGCATGGCCGTGGCCGGCGGCGTGAACCTGATTCTGTCGCCTGAAGTCAGCATCAATCTTTCGAAATCGCGGATGCTGGCGCGCGACGGCAGGTGCAAGACTTTCGACGCCGCTGCGGATGGCTACGTGCGCGCTGAAGGCTGCGGCATGGTGGTGCTGAAGCGCCTTTCAGACGCCGAAGCCGGCCGCGACAGGATTCTCGCGGTCATCCGCGGTTCAGCCGTGAATCAGGACGGTCGCCGCGGCGGCTTGACGGTTCCCAGCGGCGCCGCTCAGGAGGCCGTGATCCGCCAGGCACTCGCCAATGCGCGGATTGAGCCGCAGCGTGTTGGCTATGTCGAAGCGCACGGCACCGGCACGGCGCTCGGCGATCCCATCGAAGCACATGCGGTGGTTGCCGCCTTAGGCGCAAACAGGAGCAGCGATAACCCGCTCACCATCGGCTCGGTCAAGACCAATGTGGGACACCTGGAAGCTGCGGCGGGAGTGGCGGGTCTCATCAAAACGGTGCTGGCGCTGCAGCATGAGCAGATTCCGCCGCATCTGCATTTTCAAAAGCTGAACCCGCACATCGATTGGAACGGAACGCCCGGTCGGATTCCCGTGGAAGCCCAACCGTGGCCCTCCCGAGCAATGCCCCGCGTGGCGGGCGTCAGCTCCTTCGGCTTTAGCGGCACCAACGCGCATGTGATCTTGGAGGAAGCGCCGGTTCGCGAGACTCCGCAGCCCTACACGGAACGCCCGCTCCACATCTTGGCTCTCTCAGCCCGGACGGAAACGGCGCTGAACGCGTTGCGCGATCGTTACGCCGAGGAGCTCGCCCGCCCCGATGCGGCGCTCGGCGACATCTGTTACACCGCCAATGCCGGAAGGGCGCATTTTCAGGAGCGCGCGATCTATATAGGCGCTTCGGCAGCCAGTATTCTAAGTGCGCCGGTCGCGCGCCGCAGAGCGGAAGCCGTTCCGGAAGTGGTGTTTCTTTTTCCGGGCCAGGGTGCGCAGTATGCGGGCATGGGTAAGGAACTGTTCGAAACCCAACCCCTCTTCCGCCAGGTGATCGAAGACTGCGCCGCCCACTTGGCGCAGCAGTTGGACAAGCCGCTTTTCGAGGTGCTGTGGGGAACCGCAACGCACTTGCTCGATCAAACCGCATACACCCAGCCGGCGCTGTTTGCGGTGGAGTACGCGCTGGCGCGGCTGTGGCAAAGCTGGGGCATTCAGCCGGCCGTGGTGCTGGGACACAGCGTGGGCGAATACGTGGCGGCCTGCGTAGCCGGGGTCTATAGCTTGGCGGATGGATTGAAATTGATAGCCGCGCGCGGGCGGCTCATGCAAGCGGTGGGCGGGCGCGGCGGTATGCTGGCAGCGCACACCGGGGAAACACAAGCGCGGGCAGCGCTGGCCGGGCTGGAAAATCGCGTGTCGCTGGCGGCGCTGAACGGGCCGAGGAGCGTGGTGGTTTCCGGCTACCAGGAGGAACTGGCGCAAGTCGAGCAAAGCCTGGTCAGCGCAGGTGTGGGCGTCAAGCGCCTGAGGGTGTCGCACGGTTTCCATTCGCCGCAGATGGCGGAGATGCAGGAGGCCTTCGAGCGGGTGGCCGGAGAGTTGAGCTACGCAGCTCCGCAAGTGGAGATGATTTCCAGCTTGAGCGGGCAAGCGGTTCGTGGCGAAGAGCTGGGCCATGCTGGGTATTGGCGGCGGCAGGTACGCGAGCCAGTGCGCTTTCGAGCGGCGATGGCGGGGTTGCGGCGCCACCGCGTCTTTGTGGAAGTTGGGCCCGGGACGACACTGGCGGGGTTGGGGCGGCAATGCCTGGAAACCGGAAATGAAGCGCGAAATGAAGAGAACCAGCGACTGTGGGCGCCGTCGCTTCGATCAGGGTGTGGCGAATGGGAGCAAATGCTAGAGAGCCTCGGCGAATTGTACGCCTCGGGAGCGGAAGTCAACTGGGAGGGCTTCGATGCGCCCTATAGCCGCCGCAAAGTAGCTCTGCCGACTTACCCTTTCGAGCGCCAGCGGTATTGGATCGAAACCAAGCCGGCGACTCCGCCAAACGATGTGACGACTCAAGATGCGAAGGCTCAATGGGATTCGGTTTGCGAAGCGGCCTCTAACCAGTCCCGCTTCGGCGGGTTCGATCTCAATGTGGCGGCTTATCCGGCCCGGTGGGCTGCGCTCGACACCCTCGCCCAAGCCTATATTTGCACCGCCCTCATTCAGCTCGGCGCTTTCCAGACCGCTGGCGAATGTCACACCGCCGAATCTCTAGTCACGCATTGCGGCATTGCGCCGTCGTATCAAAAACTGGTTGGCGCCTGGCTCAGCCGGCTGGGCCGGGACAAAATTCTGCGGCAGGACGGCGAAAGCTTTGCGTCCCTCCAGCCGCTGGCCGCTCCGGATGTGGCGCGAATCCGGTCCGAAGCGGACGCCGCATTCGATGGCGATCGCATTTTTCTCGATTACGTATTGCGCTGTGGTCAAAACCTGACCGGCATCCTGACAGGCCGGACGAATCCCCTGGAGACGATTTTCCCAGGCGGCGAATTCGCGCTGGCGGAAGATCTGTATGAGCGCGCTCCGCTGGCACAGTATTTTCGTGCAATCAGCCGTCAAGCTCTGGAGGCCTTCGTGCGAAGCCGCCGCCACGGCACGTTTCGCGTTCTCGAAGTCGGCGCCGGCACCGGATCGACGGCTTCGGCATTACTGCCCGTCCTGCCCCCGGAAGCAGCCGAATATTACTTCACCGATGTCTCGGATGCCTTTCTCAACTACGCGAAACAAAAATTCGCGGCGTACCCGTTCGTGCGCTACGGGCGCCTTAATATCGAGGTCGGCGGCGAGCTCGACTGCGCATTGCAATCCGATGCCGAGGGCAGCTTCGATGTGGTGGCTGCAACCAACGTGCTCCACGCCACGCGGGATATTCGCGCGGCGATAGGTCACGTGAAATCGCTCCTCGCGCCCGGCGGCATCCTAATCCTGTGTGAAGCCACCGAGTACCTTCCGTGGTTCGACGTCACGACGGCTCTGATTGAAGGCTGGCAGCGCTTCGAAGATGGAATCCGAGGCGAGCACCCTTTGCTTGCGCCCGAAGCCTGGAGGTCGGTTCTGTTGGAAGGCGGATTTGAAGCCGTGTCGATTTTCCCGGAGCCCGGGTCGCCGGCCGAAATCCTCGGCCAACGTGTGATTCTCGCCAGGACTCCCGTGGCCGGCGCGAGCGTCCGTGTCGGACCGGTTGAAATGCAGCAGGCGAGCCGCGAACCAGCCAGTCAGGAAAAGCCCGCGGACCTGTCAGCCTTGCTCGACGCCCTGCCGCTCGAGAGGCACGAGAACCTGGTCTCGCTCATGCGGCAGCACATCGCCGCAATGCTCCGCCTCGCATCCCCTGACCACGTGGAGAGAAAACGAAGATTGAAAGACCTGGGCCTCGATTCGCTAATGGCGCTGGAATTTTCTAAGCGCCTGACCAAATCGCTCAACCTCGAGCAGCCGCTAAGTTCCACGCTGGTTTTTGATTACCCCACGCTGGATGCCCTGGCCGGCTACGTGGAAACCGATGTTTTGCATCTAGCGGCGGAGGCCGGCGCGGCCGAAGCATCCCCGGACGCCTTGGATATCCGGGCCGAAGAAATCGCGCAGCTCGCTGACGCGGAAGTCGAAGCCATGCTGCTGGAAAAGCTGCAATCACTCTAAAATGCATTCGGCCTCCAATCGTTTTGCGAATCTCTCGCCGCTGAAACAGGCGCTGCTGGCCGTGGAGGACATGCAGGCGCGCCTGGCGCAATTCGAGCGCGAGCGCGCCGAGCCCATCGCCATCATCGGCATGGGATGCCGCTTTCCGCATGCTGACGATCCCTACCGCTTTTGGGAGCTCTTGACGCGCGGCGAAGATGCAGTAGAGTCGGTGCCCCCCGCGCGCTGGCGGAGCGAGGATTATTACGACGCGAATCCCGAAACACCCGGCAAAATGTCCACACGCTGGGGTGGGTTCCTCGACGCAGTCGACCAGTTTGATCCGGAGTTCTTCGGCATCTCGCCGCGTGAAGCCATATCCATGGACCCGCAGCAGCGGCTGATGCTCGAAGTCGCGTGGGAAGCGCTGGAAAATGCCGGTCAGGGCCCGCGAGCCCAGCGCAACAGCCGCACCGGAGTGTTCCTGGGCATCGCCGGCGATGAATTTCTGCAGCGTTTCTACCGCGACGGCGATCTCTCCGCTTTCAACGCCTATTTCGCTTCCGGAGTTGCCCGCAGCGTGGCCGGAGGGCGCGTCTCCTACACGCTCGGCCTCGAAGGGCCAAACCTCTCCATCGATACAGCCTGTTCTTCATCCCTGGTCGCCGTGCATACTGCTTGCGTGTATCTCCACTCGCAAGAATGCCGCATGGCGTTGGCCGGTGGCGTCAACGTAATCCTTTCCCCCGAAATCGGCATCGCGTTCAGCAAATCCGGGATGATGGCCGCCGACGGCCGGTGCAAGGCCTTTGACTCCCGGGCCGACGGTTTCGTGCGCGGCGAAGGCTGTGGGGTCGTTGTGCTGAAGCGCCTATCCGATGCGTTGACTGATGGCGACCGGATACTGGCCTTGATTCGCGGCTCGGCTGTGAATCAGGACGGGCGCAGCAGCGGACTCACCGTCCCGAACCTCTCCGCCCAGCAGTCGGTCATCCGGCAAGCGCTGGCGGCCGGTTCGGTGCAGCCGGAGGAAGTCGGCTACGTCGAAGCTCACGGCACAGGCACCGCCCTCGGAGATCCCATTGAGGCGCGCGCTCTCGCAACCGTTCTGGGTCCAGGCCGGACCCAGGCGAATCCCCTGATCGTCGGCTCCGTGAAAACGAATCTCGGCCACCTGGAGGCCGCAGCCGGAATCGCGGGACTCATCAAGACAGTCCTGTCACTCGAGAAAGAGGAGATCCCTCCGCACCTGCATTTCCGCGCCATGAATCCCCTAATCGACTGGTGCGGCATGCCGGTCCAAATTCCATCCACGGTCCAGCCATGGCTGCGCGGCAAGAAACGCCGCGTGGCGGGCGTCAGCGCATTCGGATTCAGCGGCACAAACGCACATATGGTCCTGGAGGAAGCGCCCGCAGTAAGTGAGAGCGCCAGTGCAGTAAGCGACAATATGGCCCGGCCACTCCATTTGCTGGCCTTGTCCGCGCGCAGCGAAACAGCCCTCGAACAATTGGTTCAACGCTATCTGACTCTGGGTGGCCATACCGAAAACCCGGGCGACGTCTGCCATACCGCGAACGCAGGCAGAGCGCATTTCGAGGTGCGCTTGACGGCCACAGGCAGATCGAACGAAGAGATTTGGAGCAATCTGCGGAAGGCATTACCCGGCAAACGAATTCGGGAGCGTGAAGGCGTCCGCGCCGTTTTTCTTTTTCCTGATGAGGGCGCGCAGTACGCGGGCATGGGGAAAGAGTTGTTCGAAACCCAACCCGTCTTTCGGCAAGTGCTGGAAGACTGCGCCGCCCACCTTGCCCATGAGTTGGAGACGCCGCTTTTCGAAGTGCTGTGGGGAAGCGCGACGCACTTGCTCGATCAAACCGCATACACTCAGCCTGCGCTGTTTGCGGTGGAGTACGCGCTGGCGCGGCTGTGGGAGAGCTGGGGCATTGAGCCGGCGGCGCTGCTGGGACACGGTGTGGGCGAGTACGTGGCGGCCTGCGTAGCCGGGGTCTATAGCTTGGCCGATGGATTGAAGTTGATAGCTGCGCGCGGGCGGCTAATACACCTGACGCAAGCGATGGAGGGCCGCGGCGACGTGGCGCAGATGCACGAAGCCTTCGAGCGGGTAGCAGGAGAGTTAACCTACGCGCCGCCGCGCGTGGAACTGATTTCGAGCCTGAGCGGGCAAGGCGTTCGTGCCGAAGAGCTGAGCCACGCCTCGTATTGGCGGCGGCAGATACGCCAGCCGGAGCACTTTGCCCCGGCGGTGGAAAGCTTGCGGCGCTACCGGGTGTTTGTGGAAGCCGGTCCTGGAGCCACACTGGCGAAGTTGGGGCAGCAGAGCCTGCAAGCCGGAAATGAAGGCGAGCAGCGGCTGTGGGTGCCGTCGCTTCAGCCCGGGCGTGGCGAGTGGCAGCAGATGCTTGAGAGCTTGGGCGAATTGTACGTGTGGGGAGCGGAAGTGAGCTGGGAAGGCTTCGATGGGCCCTATCGCCGCCGCAAAGTTGCTCTGCCGACTTACCCCTTCGGGCGCCAGCGCTATTGGATCGAAACCAAGCCGAAACCGAGCCCGTCGGCCGTCCATGAATTACTTGGAAGAAGCCTGGATGTCGCGGGCGCTCCCCCTACTCGCGTTTGGGAGTCTCGTGTAGGCTTTGCCAACCGTCCTTACCTCGCAGACCATCGCGCACTCGGCAGCGCCATATTCCCTCTAACCGGGTATTTGGAAATGGCCCTGGCCGCTGCCGGCTCTCGTGCCGCTTTGGCGGACATCGTTCTCCGCGAGCCCTTGGTTTTTCAGGCGGAAGAAGACCAGACCGTCCAGGTAATCCATCGCGGCGACTCCATCGAGATTTTCAGCCGGCACGAAGCAGGTTGGAAACAGCACTTCACCGCGCAGGTCGCGGAAGCGCCGGTTCCAAACGGAGATCCCCCCATTCCAAGCGCACATCCCCACGATCTGTGCGTGGCCATGCAGCGAATGGCTGATGTAGAGATCCTTTACGCATTAATGCGCCGCCGCGGAATGGATTTCGGCCCCGCGTTCCATACCATCCGCGAATTGTGGACCGCCCCAGCCGAAGTCGTGGCGAGGACCTCTCCCCAACCGGCGGGCAATAATGGCGGCGAATTTATTCACCCGGCAATTCTCGACGGATGTTTCCAGACGATTGCGGCGGGCTTACCCGAGGGCAACGACGACTTGTATCTGCCCGCGCGGTTGGAGCGCTTTCAACTCCACCGCGGTTCCACAGCCGAGCTATGGGTGCATGCTGTGCGGCGTCCCGCATTGGCGCCGAACACCATCACCTTTGACATCCGGATTTTCGACGCGGACGGTCCCGTTGCGGATGCGCGCGGCATGGAATTCGTGCGTGTGGCCGCGTGCCGGACCATCCCCATGTTCGAGGTGCGCTGGGAAGCGCAGCCGTGTGGTCCGGCGCCCGCATCGACGCCCGGCGATTGGCTGATTCTGGCGGACCAGACCGGCTTCGGCGCCTCCCTGGCGGCGCGGTTATCGGAGCAGGGCGCGCGTTGCGTCATGCTGTCTGATCCCGGCCGGCTGAAAGCGGCCTTGGCAGCTAAGGATTGGGCCGGCATCGTCCACCTTTGGAGCCTCAACGCGTCATCGGCCGGCGCAATGAACGCCGAGGCGCTCGAAGCCGCGCAGCGCGTAGTTTGCGGCGGCACGCTCGACCTGGTGCAAGCGCTGGCTGCGGCCACTTACAAACGCCCTCCACGGCTATGGCTGGTCACCCGCGGCTCACAAGCCGTCTCCGCCGCGCAGGAAAAAATCGAAGTTGCCCAGGCACTACTCTGGGGCATGGCCAACGCCATTACCGAAGAGCATCCCGAATGGCGCTGCGTGCGCGTCGATTTGGATCCCATCGACTTTGCCGCGGACGCACGATTGCTCTGCGCGGAAATCGCCGCCGGCACTGACGATCAGGTGGCATTTCGCGCCGGAGAACGTCTGGTGAGCCGGCTCGCGTTCCGCGAAGCGAAGCCGCAGCTTGAGCATCCCAAGCGGCTGGCCATCGCCTCGCGCGGCGTTCTCGAAAATCTACAAGTGCAGCCGGCCGCTCGGCACACCGTCCCTCCCGGCTGCGTTGAGATCGCGGTCGACGCCGCCGGGTTGAACTTCCGCGACGTGCTCAACGTGCTGGGCATGTTCACGGGTCCGCTGGGCAGCGAGTGTGCGGGACGGATTTCAGCCCTGGGCGATGAAGCGTTGGGCGATGAACTGGAGCAATTCGCGGAAGGCGACGAAGTAATCGCCTTCGCCTCCGGATGTCACGACGGCTACGTCATTGCCGATGCGCGCTTGGTGGCGCGAAAACCGGTTAACCTGACCGCGGCGCAGGCGGCCGCTTTGCCAACCGCTTTTCTCACCGCGCGCTACACCCTCGAGCATCTCGCCAAAATACGCCGCGGCGATCGCATCCTGATTCATGCCGCTGCCGGAGGAGTGGGCCTGGCTGCCGTCCAGATTGCGCAGCGCGCCGGCGCGGAGATCTTTGCGACGGCCGGAAGCGACCGCAAGCGCGCCTTCCTGCGCGAGCTCGGGGTCCGGCATGTTATGGATTCCCGCAGCCGCAGCTTTACTGGCGAAGTACTCGAAAAGACCGCGGGAGCGGGCGTCGATATCGTCCTGAATTCGCTGGCCGGAGATTTCATCGCCGCCAGTTTCTCAGCCCTGGCCCCGCATGGGCGCTTCATTGAAATTGGCAAACGTGATGTATGGACCGCCGAACAGGTCGATCAGCTCGGCAAGGGCATCGAGTACCACATCGCCGATCTCGGGCAGGCCGCCGCAGCCGATCCGGAGGCCGTCGGCCATCTTCTTCGCGACTGCGTCAAGACCGTCGAAGCCGGAGAACTGCGGCCCCTCCCGGCTGCCATGTTCGGATTTGACGAAGCTGTCGCCGCCTATCGCCACATGGCGCAGGCGCAGCACATCGGCAAAATCGTGTTGTGCCAGAGCAGATGCGCAGCCGCAATTCTCGCCGGCGGAACATACCTGGTCACCGGCGGCTTCGGAGGCATCGGATCCCAGCTCCTCCGTTGGCTGGTCCAGCGGGGCGCGCGGAACGTGGTGCTGGTTGGCCGCCATGATCCGTCGGCTGCCTCTCGCCAGGCGATCGAATGGGCCACTGACCAAGGGGCGCGCGTCGAGGTGCGGCTGGCGGATGTCGCCAACGCTCATGAACTGGCCGCGCTACTTTCCGAAATCGCTTCCAGCATGCCGCCGCTGCGCGGAATTCTGCACGCGGCCGGCGCCATCGACGACGGTGTGTTGACGGAGCAAAACTGGGATCGCTTCGCTCGCGTTCTCGCGCCCAAAGTCGCCGGTTCCTGGTTATTGCACGAGCTGACGGCCGCAATGCCGCTAGACTTCTTCGTTATGTTTTCTTCGATCGCCGCCATTCTAGGCGCCCCTGGGCAGGCCAACTATGCCGCCGCGAACGCATTTCAAGACGCCTTGGCTCACAAGCGGCGTAGCAGCGGCTTGCCGGCGATGAGCATCAACTGGGGAGCCTGGGCCGAGGGCATGGCGATTCGCGACGGCCTCGAGGAGCGGCGCCGAAAACTGGGTGTCGATGCGATGTCCGCCGGCGAGGCGCTCCGCATGCTGGATTACATCTTGCTCGATAAGCCCGCGCAGGTCGGCGTGGGCCTCATCCGATGGGAGAATGTTGCCGGACGATACGTAGATGACCAGGCTCCGCCCCAACTGGCCGGCATCACCGAAGAGCCTCAGACCAAGCGAGGAGGCGCTCCGCTCCTCGATCGTCTGGCCGGTGCTCCCGATTCGCGCCGCAGGGTGATTCTGCGCGAACACGTTCACACCCTGGCCCTGCGCGTTTTGGGTTTCCCACCCGGGCGCCGCATCGACTTTGAGCAGCCTCTCAACGAGTTGGGGCTCGATTCGCTCATGGTCCTCGAGTTTCGCAACCTGCTGGCAGCCGAAGTGGGTCAGAACCTGCCCTCAACGCTGCTGTTCAATTACCCCGCGCTCGAAGCTGTATGCGCGCACATAGAGGGGCTGCTTTTCGGAATCGAAGGCGGAGGTCAGTTTGCCGCAAAGCCGCCCGCGCAGCTCCATCCGCTGGATTTCGTCGAACACCTGACCGAGGAAGATGTGGATAAGTTACTGGCAAGCAAACTAGGAGTCGCCAGTGGATAATTTCAGATCCCGCATCGAGAAGCTCACGCCCAAGCGGCTGGCTCTGCTGGCGCTGGAATTGCAATCTAGAGTCGACGATCTCGAACGGCAGCGCACGGAGCCCATCGCGATTATCGGCATGGGATGTCGAATCCCGGGTGCTGAGCCAGGTCTAGACGGCTTCTGGCGTCTGCTCGAAGAGGGCCGTGACGTGATTACGGAGGTCCCCGCGGACCGCTGGGATGCGGCTGCCTATTACGACCCTGACCCGGACGTTCCCGGTCGCATGTCCACCAAGTTTGGCGGCTTTCTAAACGACGTCGCAGGTTTTGACGCTTCGTTTTTCGGCATCTCGCGGCGCGAAGCCATGAGCATGGATCCGCAGCAGCGGATCCTCCTGGAAGTTTGCTGGGAAGCGTTGGAACATGCCGGCTACTGTCCTCGAAAGGCCGCCGGTGGCTCGGTCGGCGTATTCGCCGGCATCACAACCACCGATTATCACTCCCTGATGCTGGAGCGCGGCGAGGAGAGCATTAGTGTGCATACCGCCACGGGCTCCGGCAACAGCATCGCGGCCGGACGCATCTCTTACGTCCTGGGTCTCGAAGGTCCCAGCATTTCGCTCGATACGGCTTGCTCTTCATCGCTTGTGGCGCTGCACCTGGCCTGCCAAAGCCTGCGCTTGGAAGAATGCCGCATCGCTCTGGCCGGAGGAGTAAACGCCCTGCTCGCGCCGGAGCTTTTCATTGCGCTATCCAAGGCGCATGCCCTGGCCCCAGATGGCCGGTGCAAGGCTTTCGACTCCCGTGCGGACGGTTTCGGGCGCGCCGAAGGATGCGGAGTGGTTGTCCTCAAGCGCCTCTCCCGCGCGCTGGCCGACGGCGATCACATTCTTGCGCTGATCCGCGGATCGGCGCTCAGCCAGGATGGCCGCAGCAGCGGCATGACCGCGCCAAACGGAGCCGCGCAAGAGGCCGTCATCCGGCAAGCCTTGACCAATGCCGGGATAGCGCCCGAAGAGATAGATTATGCGGAAGCTCACGGCACGGGTACAAGACTGGGAGACCCCATCGAAGCGCATGCGCTGGCCGTGGTGTTGGGCCCGAACCGAACCCCGGACCGTCCTCTCTTGATCGGGTCGGTAAAGACCAATCTCGGCCATCTCGAAGCCGCGTCAGGCGTTGTCGGGCTGATCAAAATAGCGCTGGCGCTTCAGCACGGAGTTATCCCGCGTCAGCTCCACTTTCAATCCCTCAACCCTCACATCGATTGGAAAGGGATGCCGCTCGAAATCGCGGCGCAGGCTATCCCATGGCGAGTCTCCGGGAAGCGCCGCATTGCCGGATTGAATTCTTTCGGTCTCAGCGGCACCAATGCCCACGCGATTATCGAGGAGCCTCCGGCGCGCGAAAAGTATGTCACGACCTTTGAGCGCCCGCTTCATTTGCTGACGCTTTCCGCTCGCAGCGATTCGGCTTTGGAGGCGCTCAGCCGCCGTTTCTCCGAAGAAATGGCGCGTACCCAGGCCGGCCTGGGCGACATTTGCTACACGGCGAGCGTAGGCCGGGCTCACTTCGAACGCCGCGCCGCTTATATCGCGCGAACTCCGGATTCGATGCGGGATGCGCTCGCAGGAGTCCCGGCAGCCATCGGCTCTCCATCCGGCGCGCCGCAAGTGGTATTTCTGTTTCCGGGTCAAGGTGCGCAGTATAGCGGCATGGCTAGGCAGCTATATGACACCCAGCCGGTTTTCCGCGAAGCGTTGGACGAATGCGCCCGCCTCCTCGAAGGGCAATTGGCCGCGCCCTTATCAGAAGTGTTGTGGGGTGGAGCGCGGCAACTTATCGATCAAACCGCCTACACTCAGCCGGCGCTGTTCGCGGTGGAATATGCGCTGGCGCAGTTATGGATGAGCTGGGGAGTGGAGCCGGTAGCCGTGCTCGGGCATAGCGTCGGGGAATATGTAGCGGCGTGTGTAGCAGGCGTGTTCTCTCTCGAAGATGGACTGAGGCTCATCGCTGAGCGTGCGCGTTTAATGCAGAACGCGTCGGGAGAGGGCGCCATGGCAGCCGTGATGGCAGACGAGGCCCGCGTGCGCAGGGCGCTTGCCGGCTTTGAGGACCGCGTCACGATTGCCGCGCTGAACGCGCCCGCGAGCGTAGTGATCTCCGGTTACCGGGCTGAATTGGACCGGGTGCAGCAGGCTCTGGAACAGGATGGGATCGAAGTGCGGCGGCTGGCCGTCTCGCATGCGTTCCATTCGCCCCAGATGCGTGAGATGCAGGCTACATTCGAGCAGGTCGCCGCAACCGTCCGCTTCCATAGCCCGCGCCTGCGCCTCATTTCCAGCGCGACTGGCCGAGCGATAGGCAATGAAATGTCCGACCCCGGCTACTGGCGGCGCCAGGTGAGCCAACCAGTGCGCTTCCGGCAAGCGGTCGAGACGCTGGATCAGTCCGGGTACCGAATCTTTCTGGAAGTAGGGCCGGGGACCACTCTAGCGGCGCTCGGACGGCAATGCATCCAGGAAAACGGCACGGTGTGGCTGCCGTCTATCCGACGATCGCGCGACGAATGGGCCCAGATGCTCGAGACTCTCGCTCAGCTATACGTGAGCGGCGTCGATCTCGATTGGGCGGGTTTCGACAAACCCTATTCACGCACGCGTGTTCCACTGCCAACCTATCCGTTCGAGCGGGAACATTTCTGGTTCGAGGACCAAAGCCGCTCCGCACGCGTGCCCGGGCAGAAGGCGCGCACGGACGAGAACATCGACGGCTGGTTCTATAAGCTTGTCTGGGAGGCGAAGGAGCCCCTGCCTTCGGCCGCGGACGCGCACGCACGGTGGCTCGTCGTCCCCGACCAAAGCGGGGTAGCGGCGGAATTCGCAAAGACACTGGAAGAACGGCGCGCGAAGGTAGTTTTCGCCTCCACTCCGGAATCGTTGGCTAGCCATCTGCGAAGCGGCGAATTCGACTTCGTCTTACACGCCGCCGCGCTAGACCACGTCAACCCGACGGAATTAAATTCGCAGGCCGCGGCGGCTGGAGATTCTGCGTTAATCGGTGCGATCGCAACAGCCCAGGCGCTCATCGCGGGCCAAAACCGCGCACGCCTGTGGCTGCTCACCTGCGGTGCTCAACCGGTTCTATCTGACGGCGGCGATTTGAATTTAATCCAGGCCCCGCTGTGGGGATTGGGGAGAACTTTTGCGCTGGAACATCCCGACTCATGGGGTGGTTTGGTGGACCTCGATCCGGCCATGACGCCCGCCGAGACGGCCGCAATGCTTTTCCCGGCGATTATGCGCAGCGACGGCGAAGATCAGGCCGCCTTCCGCGGCGGGCGGCGTCATGTCGCGCGGCTCGTCCGGCACCAGGCTTCCGAGTTTTCGCGAACGTCGCTCGCTGCCGATAAGACCTACCTCATAACCGGAGGCGCCGGTGGGCTCGGCCTGGAGCTTTGCACTTGGCTGGCGGAGCACGGAGCGCTCAATCTGCTGCTGCTGGGTCGCCGGGCTCCCTCGGAAGACGCCGCCTTGGCTCTTGCCGCCCTTCGGAAGCGCGGAGTAGGAGTGGAGTTCCGAATTGCGGACGTCACCCGCAAGCCACAGCTCGACGCAGTCTTCGCCGAGCTAGGCAGCGAGATGCCGCCGCTAGCAGGCGTGGTTCATGCTGCCGGTGTGCTCGACGACAGCGTGATCGCGAATCTCACCCCCGAGCGCCTGGCCAAGGTCTTGGCGCCGAAAGTGGATGGGGCCTGGAACTTGCACCAGCTCACAGCCGGGCAACCGCTTGGTTTTTTCATCATGTTCTCGTCGCTGGCTGCAGTTACCGGTTCGCCCGGGCAGGCGGCTTACGCCGCCGCGAATTGTTTCCAGGACGGATTGGCATATTACCGTCGCGCACGTGGACTTCCCGCGGTAGCCGTGAATTGGGGCGGGTGGGCAGGCGCCGGCATGGCCGCGCGTGTCGCCGCAGGCGGGCGTGTCTACCATGACTTCGATTCCGAGATTCGCCCCCGCGCGGGCGCGTTTCGTCTCATGCGCCCGGAATCGGCATTGTCTGCTTTCGGACGGCTGCTCTCTGGCGCACCACCTCAGATCGCGGTCGCCGAAGTCGATTGGGACCAGCTTGAGGGCTCGACCGGCGGCCGCCATGCCAGTCCAATCTTTTCATCCATGCTGCGCACGGCCGCCCGGCCAAAAGCTCACTTCGACGGCCTCCGGTCCTTGGCGCCCGAGGCTTTGCGGCCGAGCCTGATCTCATATCTCAAGGCCGCGCTGGCGCCCATACTTGGCATCAAGCCTACGGATATCTCCCCCGGACGCCCGATCGTGGATTGCGGCTTGGATTCCCTCATGGCGCTCGAATTCCGCAATCGGATCAGCGCTGACCTGCGCGTCACCGTGCCCACCGCGCACCTCTTGCAAGGCCCAAGCCTCGAAGCGTTGGCTGACGAAATCGCGACCCAGCTCTCCAAACCAGCCGCACCCAGCTCCGCAGCCAACCACGCCCCGGCGATCGAGTACCCTCTGTCATTCGGCCAGCAGATGCAGTGGTTCGGGCATAAGCTGATTCCAGGCTCGTCCACCTTCAACGTCGGATTTACGGCCAGCCTTTCACCCTGCCTCGATTGGAGTGCCTTCGGCCGCGCCGCGTCCAGGTTGGTGGAACGTCATCCCGCGTTGCGGACCGCAATTGTCGAAACGGAGTCCGGGAACCCCGTGCAGCGGGTTGCTCCGTCGGCTGCTCCCGACCTGGCGCTAATAGCCGCCTCGGATTGGCCCGAGGAAGAACTAAAGCAGCGCGTCATCGAGGAGTTCAGCCGCGCTTTTGAAATCGATTGCCCCATGGTCCGCATCCGCGTTTACCGCTCCGAACACCGAGATGTGATTCTTTTCGCAGCGGACCATTTGATTCTGGACGCATTTTCGTTGCAGATCTGCCTCGAAGACCTGAAGGAATTCTATTCTGCCGAATATGCGATGGCAGCGCCGCAGCTCAGTCCGCTTAGCGCGGATTACGGCGACTTCGTCAAATGGGAAGCAACCCTGACCGAAGGGCCCGAATCGGAGCGGTTATGGAGTTACTGGAAGGAAAAGCTGCGCGGCGACCTGCCGGTCCTGAATCTGCCCTCATCCCATCCGCGGCCGGATGTTCTCTTGCCAAAAGGCCAGACTGTTCGCCTGTCGTTCGGGGCTGATTTGTCTGCCGGTGTCCAGCGCATCGCGCGGGGAAACCGAACCACCTCTTATGCCGTGCTGTTGGCCGCCTATTACGTTCTGCTGAAGATGTATTGCCGGCAGGACGACATTATTGTCGGTACTTCCGTGTCCCGGCGAGATGATTCGCGCTGGTCGCGAATGGTCGGGCTCTTTCTGAACGTGCTGCCCTTGCGGGTTGACCTCTCGGGAAATCCGAAATTCACCGATCACTTGGCACACGTACGCAAAACCCTATTAGGAGCACTCGAGCATAACGAGTTTCCGTTTCCAGCCATCGTAAGTCGCCTGATGTTGCCTCGGACTATGCAGCATGGCCCTGTTTTCCAGGCCTTCCTGAACTTCCTTCAAGACCCCTCGGGCGATATGGCCGGTCTCATGACGCCGGATGGCGATATCGCTCTCCATTTCGGAGGGTCTGTGCTGCGTCCGTTCATCGTGATCCCCCAGGATGACGGCCAGTCGGAAATTGCGCTTCGGCTGGGCCAGAACGAAGACCAGCTTGTGGGCGACCTGAATTACAACGCCGATATTCTTGATCGGGTCACCGCGGAGGCCATGGCCGAAAGCTATCTCGGAATTCTGGAGAATGCGGTGCGGGAACCCGATCGGCCCATTACCGAATTGATCCCCGGAGCCGGCCAGGACGGCGCCGAACGCGAAGAGATATTTCTCTGACCACGTGGGGCAGGCGATCTTGTCGCCTGCCAAGACTTAATCCCTGTTTCCAAACGCCCAACAAAAAACGGCTAACCTTACCTATAGCCGACCAGAGCGGACTATTCCCCCGGCCGAAAAATATATGGATGAACGCGACCGGCAATTCCTGATCGAACAACTGAACGCCACCGAATCGGAGCTCATGGCGGCACTGGAAGGCCTAAGCGAAACAGAGCCCCCGTTTCGCCCGGCGCCAGGCGCGTGGAGCATACATGAATGCCTGGAACACCTGGTGGCGGTGGAAAAGCGTTCGCTGCGCGCCATCACGACCCGCGCCGTGTCCCAAGGGCAACCGCTACTGCGGCGCGAACAATCCGCCCGATTGCTCGAAGCCGGCAGTAGAAAGAACAAACTTGAAGCCCCGGAGGCGGTTCAGCCGAGCGGAAGATACGCGTCGACTGAGGAAGCCAAGGCGGCTTTCCTCGCAGCGCGCGATCAGATGCGCGAGCACGTCGCGCACACACCCGATGATTTGGATTCACATGTGCTCGAACACCCGCTGCTCGGAAAAATCACCTGCTATGAATGGGTGCTTTTTGTTGCCGGACACACCCGGCGGCACCTCGATCAGATTCGCGAAATACGGGATCTCGAACGATCTGGAGCAATTGCGGCTGCGGGAGCCGTTCGCTAAGCGCAACTCCTTCGGGCTCAGGGGCGCCGACTGACTCGCCGTTTTCGAGCGGCTGGAAAACGGGGCGCCGGTTAACAGTCGGGTCCTTTCCCACGTCTTAGTTGCAGAGATCGCCGGCGGACTGATGACGAGAAAGGAAACTCACAATGCGTAATGCGATCCGAATACTGTTAGTGCCGGCCTTTGCGCTGGCGTCCGCCACGGCTCTGTGGGCCGGTGGTTTATTTGTCGTTCTCGGCAATCCCGAGGCGAATCCCGAGGCACGCGGTGAAAAAGCGGTGCTGACACTTAAGCTTGCCGGTTGCCATGAGCCGCAGAATGCGGCCGTGACGGGCGTGGCGATTAGTGTCGACAGCGGCCGCGAGCGGTCGATACCGCTACAATTAAAGGCGCTCGCGACGCCTGGCACCTATGCGGTTACCCGGCAGTGGCCGGAACAGGGCAGATGGGTGCTTGAATTCGTCGCCAAAGATCAAGGGCGCGTGACAAGCACGCTGGTGGTCGCCGGCCCGGGCGGTATTGAGCGGCAAGCGGCGAAAATGGAAATGCGCGAGCCGGCGCGGAACGAGGTGCTGGCAATGCTCAGTGAGCGCAAAGCCGAATAAACTCAGACGGCTCTCTTAATGGAACACGCTGCCCGGCTGACGCAGGCGATGGTTTCGGCGATAACGCCGGAATCCGCGCCAACCCCTGACGACGCGCAACTGGTGTGCGAGGCGAGGGGCGGCAGCCGGGTGGCATTCAGCGAGCTCTACGCGCGCTATGCCAGAATCGTGCACGCCATTCTTTTGGCGCGAGTGCCGTATGGCGAGGCGGAAGACCTGGTGCAGGAGGTATTCGTCATCGCATTCCAGAAAATTGCGTCGCTCCGAGAACCGAAGGCCCTGGGCGGATGGCTGGCCGCGATCGCACGGCGCTGCGCGACCGATTATCACCGCGCTGCATTTCGCGAGAACGCGGCAAAGCGGGAAGCGGCGCATGGCCAGCCGGCCGAACCCGAGGCCAATGCGTTTCACGTGCTTCAAGCCGTCCAAACGCTTCCGGAAGCCTACCGCGAATCGCTGACCCTGAGGCTGGTTGCAGGCTTGACCGGACCGGAGATCGCGGAGCGAATCGGCCTGACGCCGGATTCGGTTCGAGTGAATTTATTCCGCGGCATGAAGATGCTGCGCGAGCGATTGAGAGGACTTGACAAAGTATGAGCGGCCATTTGTGGGACAAGAGCGAGCCGCCCGACCCGGATGTGCAGGAGTTGGAGCAGTCGTTGGCCCCGCTGCAGTTGCGCGCGACTACATTGCCGGCGGAAACCTGGGCGCGGTGCGCGGCACAAGCGCGGCCGGGTGCGTGGTGGAAGCGAAAGGCGCTGGTGTGGTGCTCCGCGGCCGCCTGCCTGCTTGTAGCCCTATTTGCCGCAAGACGCGCAGGTGTCGGAGACCGGCCCACAGCCTGGAGCGTGACCGAGATGGGCGGCGACGTGGAACTGGGAAGCAACGCCGCGACGATGACGGCCCGGCTGAACCTTGGACAGCCGATCCGGACCGGAAGCCAGGCGCACGCAACCATTGAAGCCGACGACTTCGGGCAGGTGGAAGTGAAGCCCGATTCCGAAATGACGATTGTCGAAACCGGGGAGCACGCGCAGCGCATGGATCTGAGGCATGGGCATATTCACGCGCTGATCTGGGCGCCGCCGCGGGAGTTTGTGGTGGATACGCCGTCGGCAAAGGCGATAGACCTGGGCTGCCAGTATGACCTGACCGTCGACCCGTCCGGAAACGGATTCCTGCGGGTCGAGACGGGGTGGGTAGCGTTCCAGTTTCAAGGCAAGGAATCGTTCATTCCGGCCGGTGCCGCTTGCCGCACTTCGAGAAGTAAAGGTCCAGGCATTCCGTTCTTTGAAAGCTCGAACGCGGGTTTGCGAGAGTCTCTGGAGCGTTTTGAATCGACTGGACAACACGAAGCGCTTCTCGCGGTGCTCAATGACGCCGGCCAGAATGACGGCCTGACGCTATGGCATTTGATGACGAGGGTAAGGGGTGGGGACCGCGCCATCGTGTTCGACCGCTTCGCATCCATCGTCAAATTGCCGGCAAATGTGAATCGCGAGAGCGCTATCAAAGGCGATCGAGCCACGCTCGATGCCTGCTGGGATGCTCTCTCGCTCGACAGCGCCGCATGGTGGCGCGAGTGGAAGCGCGACTGGCACTGATGGATCGTCCCGTGGCCCAGTTCCCTCTTGAGGGAACTTTTTGCTTTCCCGCGGCATTACCACTAGTGAAGGACTCACGCGGGAACTCATGCAAAGCACATTGCCGGCGTTCGTTCTAGACTCGGAGGCGGCAAAGCGAAGCCCCATGAACGGTACGCCACGAAGCCCAGACCCGGGGATGCCTGCAACCCTGGGAAGCGACGAGCAGTTGATGGTTGCCTTCTGCCGGGGTTCGACGGATGCCTTCAGCGAACTGTTCTCGCGCTACAAACAGCCGTTGTTTGGATTTTTCCGGCGCCGCGTTGCCGATCCTGCCCAGGCGGAAGAGCTGACGCAAGAGACTTTTCTTGCGCTGCTTCGCGCCTCATCACGCTACGAACCGCGCGCCCTTTTTCGAACCTATCTTTATGCGATCGGCTTCAAACTTTTGCGCGCGTATCGCCGGAGAGCAGCGTTTCGGGCGGCGTTTTCGGGAACAGCGGCTGAGGTTCGCGAGCCCGCCATGCCGAACACCATCGCCACGGAAGTGGTGCTGCGCCAGGCCGTCGGGAAACTGGAACGCCTGGATCGCGAAGTTCTGTTGCTGCGTGAATTTGAGCAGTTGAGCTACACCGAGATCGCCGAGCTGCTGAGTTTGCCCGTGAACACGGTGCGCTCACGCCTCTTCCGCGCTCGTATGGCGCTGCGCGACCTGCTCGAGGCCCCCGCCCCCAAACTATCCACAGAAGAATTCACGGAATCCGAGGGACGCGTATGAATACCACCGCACATCCTGTGGCCCCCGAAGAAGTAATGGCCTTTCTCGACGGCGAGCTTTCCGCCGCGGACACCGAAACCGTCTCCACGCATCTCGATGGTTGCGCCGAATGCAGCACGCTCGCTAACCAGTTGCGCGGCACGTCACTGTCACTTTCCAGCTGGAGCGTTCCGGCCGTTCCGGTGAAGCTGGAGGCATCCGTTACAGAGCTGGCAGCCAAGACCCGCTTAGGCCACGAAACCGCCAATGCGAGCTCGTCTATTCGCGTCGGCTTCCGGACCTGGAAGGGGTGGGCAGTCACGCTGGCGGCGCTATTGCTTATGCTGGCGGTTTCGTTGCCAAATTTGCTCCGCTTCCAGCGCGCAATGCCGGGAGCGGCTTTCGAGGCTGCGCAGCAAACGCGAGGTGACCGTTTGGACAGTGGATCGGATAAGCTTCAATCCAGCCCGCCGCCAGTCGCCAAGCTGCAGTCCAAAGCAGTTCGCGGCCGGAATGTTACCGGGCTCGCGACCCTAGTTTCGCCGGGTGTCAAAGCGGATTCGAACGGCCTTTTTCATGGCCTGGGAGATCACGCCACAGGCGCGCTTTCCGTGGATGGCCAGCTAAACAGCGATCAGTTGAGCAAGGTTTTTTCGGGCCCCATGATCGCACGCACTGTCTCTCTTTCGATCGTGGTGAAAGATTTCCCCGCTTCCCGCTCGGCTCTCGATACCATCCTGGCGCGGCATCACGGGTATTCCGCGCAACTGAGCGTCAGTACTCCGGAGAACGCTCCACGCAGTCTCCAGGCGTCCCTGCGAATTCCCGCGCCCGAACTCTCTTCGGCGGCTGCCGATCTCAAAACTCTCGGCCGCGTCGAAAACGAATCGCAATCCGGCGAAGAAGTCACTCAACAGCACACCGACCTGGTAGCGCGCCTGAAAACCTCGCGTGAAACCGAACAGCGCTTTCGCACCATCCTCGAGCAGCGCACTGGAAATGCGGTCGAGGTCCTGCAAGTCGAGGAGGGCATCGCGCGCGTCCGTGGCGACATTGAACGTATGGAAGCGGAGCAGAGTGCCCTGGAACACCGTGTAGACTTTGCCGCCGTCGAGTTGCAACTCACCGAAGAGTATAAAGCGCAGCTTAACCCGCCGGCCCCCTCCGTTGCCACCCGCGCGCATAACGCGTTCGTCGCCGGCTACCGCAATGCGGTGGAGACGGTGCTCGGAATCGCGCTGTTCTTCGCCGAGTACGGCCCCGCCCTTTTCGTCTGGCTGATCCTCGCGTTGCCAGTCATCTTCGTGTGGCGCCGATATCGCAAGGCACTCGCCACTGTCTAGCCGTCTAAACCGACCGCGATTCCGCCTTCTTAGCTTAAACGCGAAGAGAAGCAGCCCGTCACCGGTAAGCTTCCTTGCGGTTGCGGATTCGGGTGACTTCGATGTAGGCGCCGAAGTCGCGGAATAGGACGCGGTGATCCTGCGTGCGGAGCCGGTAGAGCGGCGGTTCGGCACCCTCCAGTCGTTTCACGTTGCCTTCTTCGGATTCTAGAAAGCGGGCGAGCGTCCGCAAGATCTGCAAGGCGATGGGCTGCGGAATGGCGCGGAGGTCGGCCCTGGCCTGATCGGTGAAGGCGACGCCTTTAGCCATTCCGCGCGTCATTCTCCCGTGGCGGCGGAGTTTTGCCCATCGCGTCCCAGTCGGCCATCGTGAGTCCAAAATCGGAAAGCACCTCCTCCAGCGGAATGGGCTCGTTGCGCTTCCTCCATTCGTCGGCTTCGGCAACGGCTTGGCGATCCTCTTCGGTAAAGGGTTCGTCGTCGACAGGAGCAAGCGCCAGTTTGCGGGAAAGCGGATCGAGCATCGATTGCAAAAGAGTTTCGACGGCTGCCAGCTGGACAGGCGGAAGCTGATCGACCAGGGCGTGAATGTGGTGGCGGGTGTCAGTGTCCATTGGGCCTTCCTTTCGCCGCCCACTCGGCCATTGCGCGGCTGATACCAGTGTACTTGCGATTCAGGCCATTCTTGAGAAGGGCCTGTGCCCGTTCGGAAATGACGCTCCGATTCACAACCTGACAAAATCGTGACGGACGGACACTGGATGCACGATCTCTTCGGCTTCGGCGCAAGCGACTTCTTCGCACTGGCGCTCGCCATCCTTCTCGCCCTTCTGGTGCTGGCGCTAATACCCATCGAGCCGATTGCCCGGAGGCTCGCGAGCAGGACGCGCTGGTGCATGTTTTTCCTTGCCGTGCTGACCATCGTGCTTCGACTGGCCCTGCTGCCCGCGCATCCCATACCCACTCCGAGGGGCGCCGACGATTTCAGCTATCTGCTGCTCGCCGACACGCTGGCACATTTCCACCTGGCCAACCCGCCGCATCCGATGCACCGGTTTTTCGAAACGACATTCGTTTTGCAGGAGCCCGCGTACAGTTCCATTTACCCGCTCGGTCCGGCCCTCGCTCTGGCCCTCGGCCAGGTGGTTTTTCGCCTTCCGTGGGCAGGCGTCGTCATTTCAGTCGCCGCATTCTGCTCGCTCTGCTTCTGGATGCTGCGTGGCTGGACTACGCCGGGATGGGCGCTGCTAGGCGGGCTCATCGCGGTTTGCGAGTTCGGCCCGCTCAGCTATTGGATGAACAGCTACTGGGGCGGCGCGGTTTCCGCCGCGGCTGGCTGTCTCGTGTTTGGAGCGCTGCCACGGCTGCGCGGACGCTGCCGGACCCGCGATGCCATGCTACTTGGCCTCGGCATTGGCTTACAAATGCTCTCACGCCCGTATGAATCGATCATTCTCGATCTGGCCGTGATTCTGTTCTTTCTGCCCGCCATGGCCACCGAGCTGCGACCAAAGTTCGCGAAGCGCGAGGGAGCGGCACTCGGAAAGTACGCGAAGCTGGCAGCGATTACCGCCCTGGCCGTGCTGCCCGCTGTCGCGCTGCTGCCTCTTCATAATCACGCCGTCACCGGCGGTTTCACCACGCTCCCTTACGAGCTCAGCCGTTACCAATACGGCGTGCCCACCACGTTTACGTTCCAGCCCAACCCGGTTCCGCACTTTCACCTCACCGCGGTCCAGCAGCTTTACTACGAAGGGCAATCGGCGGCGCATGACGCGACGCCACCGTTTTACAGTCGGCTCGCCAGCCGCGCCTCGTTCACGCGTTTCTTTCTTCTGCCGCCGCTATTTCTAGTTTTGCCGTTCTTCCTGCTGCTCGTCCGCGAGTTCCGCTTCGCCTGGCTCGCACTCACACTGCTTCTGTTCGCGCTCGGCTCCAACTTCTATCCATACTTCTTTCCGCACTACGTCGCCGCGGCGGCATGTCTGGTGATGCTGGCAGCGGTGGCGGGGCTGGAGCGCCTAAGCCGATTTAACTATTCCGCTGCACGATGGATCGTCATCCTCTGCGCCGCGCATTTTCTCTTCTGGTATGGAGTCAATGCGTTCGGCAGCGAGAGGGTTCTAAGCGCGATGGCCGAGTACAACACCTGGGACATCATTAGCCACGGCGACCCCGAGCAGCGCATCGCCATCGATACGCAACTGGCTCGAACCCCCGGCAAAGAACTCGTCTTCGTGCGCTACGGAGCCAGGCATGGTTACCATGAGTGGATTCGTAACGCGGCCAATATTGATAGCGCGCGGGTAGTGATGGCCCTCGACCTCGGCCCCGAAGACAATGAGAAGCTCGAGCGCTACTATCCCGATCGCGCCGTCTGGCTTCTGGAGCCGGATGCGATACCTGCCAGGCTGACGCCTTATGGCGCGCAGACGGAGACGGTACCGAAATAGCAAGAAGGCCGAGACGAATCCCGGCGCTGCAGGCTACTCTGATCAGAAGGTGGTGGCACAACGACCGCATTCTACAGGCTGAAGCCTGTGCCACCACGGATTGCTTTGATGTTCTATCTCTTCCAGCTCTTCCATTCGTTTCTTCCGCTCCACAACCCCATCGGCTTCGGTGGCGCGGATTTCATTGAGCTCGCTTTCTGCCTCATCATCGTCGCCGGAATCCTCATCGCGCCCCGTGCTTCGCGCTACGTTCCTCGCTTCTCCGCGCAAACCGCCTACTGCATGATCGCCCTCGCCCTTCTGCCAATCGCCCTCCGCCTGGCTCTGCTCCCCAATCACCCCGCCCCCACTCCCGACGTCTACGATGAGTTCGGACATCTGCTGGTCGCCGACACGCTGCTCCATTTCCGGTTTGCGAATCCTCCCCTGCCGCTGCCTCAGTTCTTCGAGACATTCTTCGTGCTCCAGCAACCGACCTACGCCTCGATTTACCCGATCGGTCAGGGCTTGATGCTGGCGATCGGCCAGGCTCTGTTTGGCTCGCCATGGGCCGGAGTCCTGATCTCCACCGGCGCTTTCTGCGCTTTCTGTTACTGGATGCTGCGAGCCTGGACCACTCCTGCCTGGGCGCTCTTCGGCAGCCTTCTCGCCGTCATCGAGTTCGGGCCTCTATGCGGCTGGATGAACAGCTACTGGGGAGGACACCTGGCTGCCGCCGCCGGGTGCCTTGTATTCGGCGCCCTGCCCCGGCTTATCGAGCGCGCTCGCATGCGTGACGCCGCGCTACTCGGCTTCGGACTCTTTCTGCACCTCTTAACCCGGCCTTACGAATCCATATTCCTCCTGCTCTCGGTGATGCTTTTCTTCCTGCCGCCCGTTCGCCGCGCAATCGCGCAATTCCGCTCCGGCACGCCGCCGGCTCCAGCGTCACCCAGCGTTAAGGCCTACCTCGGCCCCTATCTCGCCCCGGCCTCGATTCCGCTATTGTTCTTGTTGGCTGCCCTGGGCCTTACGGCTTTGCAGAACAAGAGCGTGACGGGCAATTGGACCATGCCCCCCTATCGCCTCAGCCAGATTCAGTACGGCGTACCCGCGGCGCTCACCTTCCTCTCTGACCCCTTCCCGCAGCGCCAGCTTACGCCGCAGCAAGCGCTCGAATACAAATCCCAAATCGCCTTTCGCGGCGACAGTCGCGAAAACCTCGGCACCTTTCTTCTTCGCCTCGAATACCGTGTCCGCTACTACCGCTTCTTCTTCCTCCCGCCGCTCTATCTCGCGTTGCCGCTGTTGTTCTTTCCGCTCCGCGAGTTCCGGCTGCGCTGGCTCTTTCTCACCCTGGGCCTGTTCGCCGCGGGCGTCAATTTCTTCCCGGCCTTTCAACTCCACTATCTGGCCGCGGTCACATGCCTCTTCGTTTTGTGGAGTGTTCTGGCTCTCGAGCGTCTCTCCCAATGGAGTCCCGCCGCTGCCCGCTTCCTCATGCTCTTTTGCGCCGCGCACTTCCTTTTCTGGTACGCCGTCCACGTCTTCGACAACGAACCCTTCTCGGCCTCACTGCGGGCTGAGGAAACCTGGCATTCGATTAATCACGCCAATCCCGAGCGCCGCATTCAGGTGAACAGCGAGCTGCAGAGCCATCCCGGCAAACTGCTAGTGTTTGTCCGCTATACGCCGGAGCACATTTTCCAGGATGAGTGGGTCTATAACGAAGCAGACCTGAACACGGCCCGCGTTGTGTGGGCGCGCGATCTGGGTCCGCTCGAGAACCAGAAGCTGGCGGCGCTCTATCCTGATCGCACACTCCTGTTGCTGGAGCCTGATGCGCGTCCGCCGCTGCTTCAGCCATACGCGAGCGACGCCATGTCTCAGTCCGAGGCGTCACCTTGGGGCCGTTCCCGCACTATTAGCCCCATGCGTCAGCATGGGGCTGTTTCCATCTCGCGCTAATCCAACTCGAAATATACTTCTTTTGGGTGCTCCGCTTGGGCTTCTTACCCTGACCACGTACAAGCGCCCGGAGGAAATCATGAACGACTGGACTCGGCGCCGGCTGCTGCAAAGCGGGCTGGCATTGCCCGCCGCCGTCGCCGCCCAAGGAACCAACCCCGCTCAAACCGGCACAACCGCTGGCGCCCCGACCAAGCCGGGTGGTCCTGCCCCCGCTCCCTCGCCCCGCGAACGCCTCTCGCTTGATTTCGGCTGGCGCTTTCATCTTGGTAACGCGCAGGACGAGACCAAGGACTTCGGCTTTGGCGGCTTCAAATACGGCGGCTCAACCTACGCCAAATCCATCAACGTCGCCCCCGCCGGTAAGCTCGCATTTGACGACAGCGACTGGCGCGAGGTTAACCTGCCGCATGATTGGGCCGTCGAGCTCCCATTCGTCAATGACCCCCAGTTGGATTCACACGGCTATCACCCGCTCAGCCGGCAGTATCCGGAAAACACCATCGGCTGGTATCGCCGCGTATTCGACTTATCCGCCGAGGATGCTTCCAAGCGCATCAGCATCGATTTTGATGGCGTCTTTCGCCACGCGCTGGTCATCTTCAACGGTTTCTATCTCACCGAGAACTTCTCCGGCTACTCCCCGTTCAGCCTGGATGTCACCGACTTCGCCAACTTCGGCGGCAAGAACGTTCTGGTCGTGCGCGCCGACGCTTCCATCGAGGAAGGCTGGTTCTACGAAGGCGCCGGCATCTATCGCCACGTTTGGCTGACGAAGACCAATCCCGTCCATGTGGTTGAGCACGGCATTTTTGCGCGCTCTGAACTGCACGACGCCGCGGCCACCGTGCTCATTGACACCGAGGTGGTGAACCAGGGCGCCGCCCTTGCCTCGTTCACCCTGATTTCCACTATCGTCGCCGACTCAGGCTTAGTCGCCGGCCGCGTCTCGGCCAACTCAATCGGCCTCGAACCCGGCGAAACGAAAACCGTCAAACTACAGCTCGGTGTGATGCAACCCGTTCTGTGGTCGATTGAGCAGCCTCATCTCTACAGCCTGGTCACTGAAATCCAAGTCAACGGCGCAACTGCCGATCGCCTTGAAACCCCGTTCGGCATTCGCTCCGTCGAGTTCGATTACGACCGCGGATTCTTCCTCAACGGCAAACCCCTCAAGATCAAAGGCACCTGCAACCACCAGGATCATGCCGGCCTCGGCTCGGCTCTCCCCGACCGTGTCCAGTTCTTCCGCATCGAAAGATTGAAGGAGATGGGCTCGAACGCCTACCGCACTTCCCACAATCCGCCCACGCCTGAACTACTGGACGCCTGCGATCGTCTCGGCATGCTGGTAATGGATGAGACCCGCATGATGTCCTCCAGCGCCGAAGGGTTAAGCCAGTTGGAGCGCCTGATTCGCCGCGATCGCAATCACCCCTGCGTGTTCATTTGGTCGCTGGGCAACGAAGAGCCCATCCAGGGCACTCCGCAAGGCGCCCGCGTGATGACCACGATGAAGGCCCTGGCCAAACGGCTTGACCCAACCCGCCTCGTCACTGCCGCTCAGAACGGCGGCTGGGGCGAAGGCATTTCCAACGTAGTCGATGTGATGGGCTTCAACTACAATCTCAAAGACATCGACGGGTTCCACCGCAAATTCCCACGCAAGCCCACCAACGGCACGGAAACCGGCAGCACCGTCTCCACGCGCGGCATATACGAAAACGACAAAGAGAAAGGCTACGTCAGCGCCTACGATCGAAATTTTCCCCCTTGGGCCAGCACTGCCGAGGAGTGGTGGAAGCTCTATGATTCCAAGCCTTACCTCTCCGGCGGATTCGCCTGGACCGGCTTCGATTACCGCGGCGAGCCAACCCCCTACCGCTGGCCTTGCATCAACTCACACTTTGGCATTCTCGACACCTGCGGTTTCCCCAAAGACAATTTTTATTACTACAAGGCCTGGTGGGGATCCGCGCCCCTCCTGCACTTGTTCCCGCACTGGAACTGGGCGGGCAAAGAGGGCCAGGAAATCGAGGTCTGGTGCCACACGAATCTGGAACGCGTCGAGTTGTTTCTGAATGGCGCAAGCCTTGGCAGCCGCAATGTCTCACGCAATTCCCACCTCGAGTGGAAGGTGAAGTATGCGCCCGGCCTGCTCGAAGCCAGGGGCTACCGCGGCAACGATCTGGTTCTCACCGATAAGCGGGTAACCACCGGCGCCGCCGCGCGCATCACGCTGACTCCCGATCGCGCCTCGATTGCCGCCGACAGCCGCGACGTCTCTATCCTCACCGTTGCCGTCGTGGATGATAAGGGTCGCGTGGTTCCCACCGCCAATAACCTGATTCACTTTGACGTGACTGGGTTAGGCCAGCTGATTGGCGCCGGCAATGGCGACCCCAGTTCGCACGAGCCCGACAAGGGCACTGCGCGCTCTGTCTTCAATGGCCTCTGCCAGGCGATTGTCCAATCCCGCATGACTGCCGGAGATTGCACCGTCAAAGCTTCGTCGCCCGGACTCGAATCCGCCTCCGTCACGCTGCGCTGCCGGCCAGCCCCGCCGCTTCGAGCAGTCTTCGTAACCCGGTCCGAGCACCACATCGTCTCCGGACCAGGCCTGATTGGCCAATGGAAGGCGGAGGATGTGCCCATGGCAGGCAGCGCCACGATGACCTTCGAGCAGATTCACGATCACATCGAGGGCTCGATCGTCACCGAATCGGGGGATGACGACCAGATCCGCGACGTGAAGCTCGACGGCAGCGACGTCTCGTTCAATACGGGCTGGATCTTCTTCAAAGGCAAAATGAACGGCGACCAGATGGTGCTCAGCTTATCGTTCGGTGGCCCCAATGAAACGCCATACGGCCCCTTCACGATCGGGAAAACAACCAAATAAGTTGTTCCCTGCTAGACCCCAGAGATGGTACGAATAGCTATGGGCACGCCTGTTATTCGACCGTTGTCTGCGTTCGTCGACAGCCGCTTTCTCGCTCCGGCCGCGCTGGTAGTTCTCTTGGGTTTGATGGCGATCCTCGCCGGAGGGGCCGCTCTGCGGGAGTCCATGGCTTTCGACGAAGCGGCCCACATTGGCGCGGGCCTCAGCTACGTGCAGAAGCTGGATTTGCGGTTGAATGAAGAGCACCCTCCGCTCGCCAAGCTTCTATCGGGTCTCTCTCTCGCCATCGGCGGCACGTCTGCCGATTATTCTTCGATCTCCTGGACCGTCAGCGGCAGCTTCTTCCCCGCGTTTCTCGGCGAGTGGGCTTTCGGCGACCGCGTTGTGAACCATTGGAATAACCCTGCCCGCACTCTCGCCTTGGCTCGCCTTCCCATGCTGGATATCACCTTGGGGCTCGGCTGGTTGCTCTTCATTTTCGGCCGGCGTCTGGGCGGCGTTTTCGGCGGCCTGCTCTGTCTCACCGTATTTGTCACTTCCCCGGCCTTCCTTGCGTTTGGTCCGCTCGTGCTCACCGACGTCGCCGTCGCCCTGTTCTCGCTTTGGACTCTCTGGGCCTTTGCCGATCTCTGGGTGGAACCTAGCCGCCGCTCCGTCTTTCTGTTCGCCCTCGCGCTTGCCGGAGCGCTGCTCTCCAAGTTTTCCGCCGGCATCCTCGTGGTCGCGCTGATTACGTTCGCGCTCATCACCCGCTGGTGGCCTGTGGCATCGCAGCCAACTGACAAAATTACCGCCCGTCCCTGGCGTAAATCCCGTTGGCGCGCGGCGCGAAAAGGCGTGCTCTTCGCCGCGATCTTCGTCTACGCGATCTACTTTCTGTTCTCTCTAAATCAGCCCGTCGATATCCCAGGCTTCTCCGGACACGGCTCGCTGGTCACATTCGCCGGACACCTCCTCATGCCACCGTGGCTTTTCCTTCGCGGCCTTGCGGTGTTCGTCGTCATGTCGGCCCGGCCAACTTTCCTGCTTGGCCAATGGCATGCCCATGGCTTGTGGTATTTCTTTCCGGTTATTTTCGTATTGAAATCCGCGCCCGGTTTTCTCGGCCTGCTGGTTTTGGCGTTGATTCTGGCGATCGTGCACAAACGCGCTGCCACCAACCGGGCTGTCTTGATTCCCGAGCCCTTGCGCCCGCACTGGCGAATCCTGTGGGTCGGCCTGATTGTATTTGTCGCGATCTGCATGCTGAGCCCGATGACTATTAGCATCCGCCACTTCAGTGTCCCTATCATTCTCCTGATCGTTCTGGGGCTCGCGCCGTTGCCGGCCCTATTGCGCCGCGTTTCCGCCTTGGCGCTGCCTGGCGCTCGAACGCTGATGCCGGCAATCGTCATCTCACTCGCCGCCAGTTGTATCTTCACCGCGGTTGCCGCCTACCCCTACTACTTCCCCTATTTCAATTTCCTGACGTTGGGGCAGCCGGCCTACGTGGTCGCAACCGACTCCAACGTCGATTGGGATCAGGCCCTCCCGGACGTTGCCAGCTTCGCCGCCGCCCACTCTGTCACGGACCTTCCGTTGGATGATTATGGAATCGCGACCACCACGGTATGGGTGCCGCAAGCAAGATATTGGGATTGTCAAACGCCTTCGGCCGCCGATGACGGCAAGTGGGTTGTGGTCTCGGCAAACATGCTTGTCGATTCGCACAATTGCCAGTACTTGTTCAGTTACCCGCACGAATCGCTAGCGGGTGGAGGCATGTATGCGTTTCGCCTTCCGCCTCACCTGCCACCCCCAGGAAGCCCCGGAGGCCCGCCGCTAGCCTCCGACTTCCATTACTTTCCCAGCGGCCGCACTCCACCCGACATTCGCCCCCTATTCCTCGAGGCGGTCTGGCATCAGGAGAAAATCCCGGAAGTAATGGCTCGCTTTCAAGCCATCTACATGGAGTCCCAAAAAAAGAACGGCAAGCAGTAGCGAAGCAAGCTGTCGGAGGTTGCCGAAGAAAGCCAAAATATGGTCGGCCGCTTGGTCACGGGAGCGACTCGATCAATCGCTTTCACCGTGGCTTCATCGAAGTGGATAAGAATCTGCGGATGGGCAGCTCTATACGAGCTTCAGTTCGGGGAAGTCCTGTTTATATCGGGTTGGGTCGAGCGTCATCAGGCGATCCGCCTGAACCAGTGCATGAGCACCGATCAGGAAATCCGCCAGAAGGCGTTTGGGGTTCCCATGTCCTGATCTCCGCCGACGGCCAGCATATTGCGCGAAGCGGCGGCCCGCTTCCTTCCATGCGGTCTCCTCGAGATCGAACTCCGCCGTGACTCCCGTATTGGCAAGAAAACTCTGCACGAAGGACTCCGTCGAGCCTGGATAGGCAAGCAGTTCAGCGTAGACCACGGGAGCCATCAATAGCGCTCCATCGTTTTTCGCTTCACTAAGCTGCCGGGCAATGCCGCCTGCCGAAGGCTCGCCAGACCACAAGGCTGACAGAATGTTCGTATCAATCGCGGTTCTCACCTATCTGCCGGATCCTGATCGCGCAAATTGCGCACCCATGCGTTGATTTCGCGTTTGGAGGCAAATGCAGGGAGCGCTCCTGCGTACTTTTCGAACGGATTTTCCTGTCCGCGAGCCGGGCGAATGATGGTGCGACCCTCGTCCACTAAGAATTCCACGCGGTCCCCCTCTTTGAGTCCAAGACGGCGCCGAATCTTAAGAGGTACCGTGACCTGCCCCTTGCTGCTGATAGTGCTGGATGGAGGCATCTTTACCAATCTCCCTTACAGTAAAGATAGCATTCTTTACTAGCCCAAAGGTGGCACTCTCTTCGATGTATCTGCTGCTCAGCGATGCCGATTAGTATTCGCGCGCTTTCGTAATGCCAGGTTCGGGTACCGGGTATCTTCCGTCAAGATCCACCTGCAGCGGCGCCGGCCCATCCAGCACCAGCTTGTCCACGCCGGGCGCAAACTCGTGATCGCAGTGGAGCATCTGGTCGAACGTGACGATCTGCCCGGTGTGCGCCGCCATCCGGCCCATGCACGCGACCAGGCTTGCCTCCGCGCCTCGTTTCACTTCGTTGTAAGGTTTGTTTTCGCGGATCGCTTCCGTCAGGTCGTCCCACTCCCATTGATAGGGAGTCTTCTCGGGCTGCGGAAACGCCCAGACGAGGTTCGGATCATTCGCCAGAGGCAAGTCGGCCGGCGACGTCACAGTCGGCATTTTCTGCCCGTCATAAATCCGCGTCATGCCCGGGGTGTGTGCCAGCGTCGAGATCACTGCCGAGCCTTTCGAGCCATGCGCGTAGCTCGCGAATTCGTCGCGGCAGCCCGCCATGTTGCGCCCGTCAAAAAAGAGCTTGGTGCCATCTGGAAATGTATATTGCACGGAGTAGACGTCAAAGTTCTGATCCAGCGAATTACCGCGGTAATGCCTGCCGCCCATTGCGTGCGCCTCCACCGGCCAGGCGCCCTTCATCCAACTGCATTCGTCGATCTGGTGAATGTAATAGTCGCTGTACACCCCGCCGCTCGCCCACAGGAACGCGTGGAATAGCTTGATCTGGTAGGCCAGCTCGCTAACGTCGTTCGGCTTCGGAGGGGCGGTGCCCCCGCCTTGCCCCATCCGGTAAGCGCGCATCGCCACGATCTCACCGATTTGACCTGAGCGAATCCGGTCATTCAGCTCCTGCCGCGCCCGGCAGTGGCGCACCATCAGCCCCACGCCTACCTTCAGGTTTTTTTGCGACGCCTCCTCGGCCAGTTGCAGCATCCGCCGTGTCGTCGGCCCATCCACGCTCACGGGCTTTTCCATGAAGGTGTTGATGCCGCGGTCAATGGCATAGCGAAATTGCACCCACCGAAACGCGGGCGGTGTCCCGAGTATCACTACATCGCCAGGCTTCAAGGCGTCCATCGCCTGCCGGTAAGCCTCAAAGCCAATGAACCGCCGCTCCGGCGGGACATCCACCAGAGCCCCAAATTTTGTCGCCAGCTTGTCGTAGTTGTCATTCAGGTTCTTGGGGACCACGTCGGCCATGGCCACCAGTTTCGTCGGGCCGTTGGTCACCGAGAGCGCATTGAACGCCGCGCCAGTGCCGCGCCCGCCGCAGCCGACCAGCGCCACCCGAATCGTGTTGTCCTCCGCCGCATGCACATGCGGAAGCGCAATGCCGGCGAGTGCGGAGACCGCTGCGATGCGTGTGGTGTTGGTCAACAGCTCGCGGCGCGTGGTAAGACCGCTTTCGTTGCTCATGAGGGTTCCTTTCTGTTCACGTTCGACAGCTTATCTCAAGGGAAGCCAGAAGTCAGAAGGGAGCCGGCGTCGCCAAAACCGCGAGGCGAGACGCGACGTAGTTCGCGAAGCGCGAGGGAGCGTTTTCCGTGCTGACCCGTGTTCCGGATAGCCGGCCGCGCATGAACGATTCGTTTCGCAATAAACGCCTTCTCTTCGCCTTCTGAGCCCTCCAAGCCCCTTTTGTGGCACAGCCTTCAGACTGTGGATGTACAGCCTCCTGCCTCCTGTCTTCTTGATTTCCGTCTTCTGGCTTTTATTTGCCCCAATCCGCGTGCGAAAGTCACGCCCGAACCGTCCAGCACACCCTGACGCAAACCGTGACCCGGGACACCTGGCTACGGATGGCCGATCGAGAAAACAAAACGCCGACGGTCACGCCGTCCCCTACGAAATGTTCAAGGACGAAGACGAAGACTAACCATGTGGCGCAGGCTTCAGCCAGTGAATCAAAGACATGTGGCACAGGCTTCAGCCTGTGGGACAGGGCAAAGGGGACAGAGAGCTCCCAGAATCCTCTTTTGCGGAGGAGTCAGCCCCCTTCGCGCATCACTCCTGACCCCTGACCCCTGGCCCCTGCCCCCTATATATGTTTCGAAACCCACTCGACGTGGCGGCGCATGATGTCCAGGACGAACTTGGGTTCCTCGGGGCCGTGCTTGGTTCTGGGGTAGACCACCATCACGGTCTCCACACCTCGCCGCTTCAGGGCGTTGTACATTTCGTAACCTTGGCCGGTCGGCACGCGCGGGTCGATCTCTCCGTGCAGAATCAGTGTCGGCGTCGTGACGTTCTTCGCGTAGTAAAGCGGCGACATCTTCACGTACCGCTCGGTTTGATCCACTGGCGTCCCCGTGAAGTAATCATCCAGGGTGCTGGGAATATCGTTTGTGCCCCACATGCTGATCAGGTTGCTCAGGCCGGCTCCGGTTGCGGCGGCTTTAAAGCGGGTGGTCTGTCCAATCACCCAGTTGGTCATGTAGCCGCCATAACTCCAGCCCATCACCACCAGGCGATTCGGATCGGCAATGCCCATCTCGATCACGTGATCGACGCCAGTCATCAGATCTTTGTAATCGCCGTCGCCCCAATCGTTGACGTTGGCGGCGCGAAACTTGAGGCCGTAACCGCTCGACCCGCGAGGATTCACGCGCAGCACAGCCCAACCTTGCGCAGCGAAAGTGGCGATTGGGTACAACCCGGACGCGCCAATGAACGTCTCTGTAAAGTCGCCCGAAGGGCCACCGTGAATATTCAGGATCAGCGGAATCTTCTTGCCTTTCTCATAGCCCGGCGGCAGCGTCAACAATCCTTCCAGGTCTTCGCCCGCGTTCTTCCAGTGAATTACCTGCGTTTCGCCGAGCGGCAGCTTCGGCAGGTTAGTGTTGGCGGCGCTAACTTGCACCGGCTTCATCGAATGCAGATCCAGGGTGTAAGCTTCCACTGGTTCAGACGGGGTTTGCAGTGCCACTCCGACGTAGGTGCCGCGCGCATTGAATCGCATTCCGGCGCCGAAAGTGCCTTTGGGGATGAAAACTGCTCGCGGAGGGCCATCCACCGGCATCGCGTAGAGGACAGCGCGCGTGCCTTTGAACTCCGTGAAGTAGATTTGTCGGGAATCGCCGGCCCAACCCGCAAGGTTCGGCTGCCCATCGAAAGTGTCGGGGAGTTCCCGCTCCTTGGCGTCGTTCCGATCGCGGAGCACGATGCGGCCGGGCGTGAAAGGTGTCGCAGGTGTACGGACAAACGCCAGATAGCGGCCATCCGGCGAGTAGTTCGGCTGCGCTTCCGTGGCGGGCGTAGCGGCGATGGCGCGCACTGTGCCGCTCTCAACATCCACCTCGGAAATATCGCTTTTCCGCGCGACATCGGCATCGGGAGCCGGCCTCGTCTCGAACGCGATCGTGCGGGAGTCGGGTGACCACGTGAAGGCGCCCACGGTAAAGGGCCCGCTGACGAGTTTCTTAACCGGGCGTTTGCCGGCGCTATCTTCCTTCGCCGTCACTATGTAAAGAGACTGCTCGGCCGGATCTTCGTCAACGACGCGAAAGTCGGTCTTGAGGCGTTTGGCCGTCTCGAGTTCGGGGCGCTCCGGCGAGGCAGTGAACGCGATCCATTTGCCGTTCGGCGATAAATGGTAAGCGCCCAGGTTGCCTTTCAGGTCGGTCAGCCTTTCCGCTTCGCCGCCGTCAACGGCAATTCGGAAAACGTTCCCTTTCCCGCTGCGGTCGGACGTGAAATAGACGAAGGCGCCGTCGGCCGAGAATTCCGCGGCCCTCGCGCTCTTCTCGCCGCGTGTCAACTGCAAGCGATGCGATCCGTCGCTTTGAGCGAAGAAGAGCTGGGTATTGATCTCGCTTTTTTCGGAGGTCATCACGGCAATGGATTCTGCCCAGACCACGGCGCTGCCATCCGGCGAGGGCAGTACGTCAGCGACGTTGCGGACCTTCATGGAAACTTCCGGCGTCCACTGCTGGGGCGCGTCCGCGGCCGCAGCGGCGCTCAGCGCGGCAATCAGGATAATCGTGTGGAGTTTCATCATTTACCTCTATCTCGCGTATTCTTCCACCCAGTCGATATTGCGTTGCGCGATGTCGAGAATAAATTTCGGCTCGCGAGGTCCATGCGGGGTGCGCGGATACACCACCATCTTGGTGGTGACGCCCAGGTTCTTCAGCGCGTGATAGAACTCGTAACCCTGGCTCGTCGGAACGCGAATATCAGCCTCGCCATGCAGTATCAGCGTCGGCGTCTTAACGTTCTTGACGAAGGTGATGGGCGAATGGGCGGTGAAGTTCTTGAACTGATCCCAGGGCTCGCCCTCGAAGTAGTCGGGCAGAAAGCCGGGGATGTCGGAAGTGCCGGTAAAGCTCCAGAGGTTTGTGACGCCGGCGCCCACCACTGCGGCTTTGAAACGGTTTGTATGCGTGACCACCCAACTGGTCATGAAACCGCCATAGCTCCAGCCCATCACGGCGAGATGATCGGGATCGGCGATGCCCGTCGCGATCACGTAGTCCACGCCGGTCATCTCGTCCTCGAAATCCTTGCCGCCCCAATCGGCCATGTCAGCGTAACGAAACTCTTTGCCGTAACCGCCTGACCCGCGGATGTTGGGGCGCAGCACGGCATACCCGCGCGAGGCAAACGCCGCGATCGGATAGACACTGAAGCGCCCAATGAAGGTCTCGGCAAAAACGCCGGTTGGGCCACCGTGGATATTAAGGATTAGCGGATACTTCTTGCCGGGCTCGTAGCCCACCGGCAAAGTGAGCAAGCCCTCCACCTCGAGGCCGTCTTTGGATTTCCACCGGATCACCTTCGTTTCGCCGAGAGCGGGCTTGGCAAGATCGTCATTGGCGCGGCTGACGCGCATCGGCCGGCCGCCGTCGAGCGCCAGGAAATAAGCTTCCGGCGCCTCCGTGGTGCTCTCGTGGCTGAAGCCCACGTGGGTCCCACTCATATTCAGAACCGCGCTGGCCCCGACCACGCCTCTCTCCGGAAAGTACAGCGTCTTCGGCGGCCCATCGACGGGCATCGTGTACAACTCGCTGCGCGTGCCCTTTGCCTCGAGAAAAACCAGGCTCTTCGAATCGGCGGTCCATCCCAACACCGCTGGCTGCAGGTCAAACGTATCGGGCAATAAACGCAACTCGCCGGTAGCCCGGTTCAGCAGAGCGATATGCGAATCCCCGGCCCAGCGTACCGGTTCCGACGTCTTGCTGAATTCCAGATAGCGGCCGTCCGGAGAATAGTGCGGTTTGCTCTCGGCCGCCGGCGTCTTTGCAAGGTCGGTTACCTTGCCGGTGGCCACTTCCACCTCTGCGATGTCGCCCTTGGTCCAGTTGTCAGCCAGCGGGGCAGGCCAGTGCTCAAAAGCGATGGTTCTGCCGTCGGGCGCCCAGTCGAAACTGGCGACATGGTATTTGGCTTCGAAGACTTTCTTCGCGTCGCGCTTGCCTTCGTCATTGGCTTCAGCCGGGATCACATACAGCACCTGATTCTCCGGGTCGGCATCGACCACGCGGAAATCGCGCTTCTCTTTATGCGCCTTCTCGAGATCGGCCGGCGGTTCGTACCCGGCGTAGGCGATGGATTTTCCATCCGGCGAGACCTTGTACTCGCCGAGGCTGCCCTTCACGTCGGTCAGCATCTCGGCTTCGCCGCCTTCGACTGGAACCCGATAGAGGTTCGTTTTGCCCGAGCGATCGGAAAGGAAATAGACATAGCGCCCATCGGGCGAGAACGAGGGCGCGGTAGAGCTCTTCTCGGCGCGGGTCAACTGAAAGCGCCGCGATCCATCGGCTCGCGCCAGAAAGATCTGCGTGACCATCTCGCTGCGCTCACCCTCTGCAACGGGTGTGACCTCGGTGTAAGCAACCCATCGCGCGTCGGGCGAAGGCACTACAGATCCAATGGTGCGCACCTGCATAGAGAACTCCGGCGTCCAGGAGTTGTTCACCTCCGAGCAGAGGACAAAGCAGCAACCGAGGAAGAGTGCAATTGCTTTCATCTGGCTATATTTGCACATTCCAGAGAACCCCATCGGACAGCAGGCAGGGCGTTCCAGGCAGTATACGTTAAGACGTATACTGGTATCGGCTCGCCGCTGCGGAACGGGACTACAGAGGAAGGCAGAACTGAAATGAAGAAGAACAAAGTCCGGGTCAAAGAGGGTAGCGGCAACGTCTTTGCCGACCTCGGTTTCCCAAACCCCGACCGTGAGCTGCTCAAGGCCCGCCTCACGCTGGAAATCTATCGGATCATCAAGAATCGAGGGCTCACCCAGGCGAAGGCCGGCGCGATACTAGGGATTAAGCAGCCGCACGTTTCCAGTCTGATGCGGGGGCAGTCCGGCAACTTCTCCGTCGAGCGCCTGATGGACTTTTTGACGGCCCTTGGGCAGGACGTTGAAATTACTGTGAGGCCGACCCGCAAGGAACGTGGCGACGTTTCCCTCGTGCTCGCCTGATCCGGCGCATGTCGAGATGCTTCGTGAAAACGTCGATCCCTGCTCAAATCGCCCGTAGACGGATTACGGTGGCATCGGGATCCGGCGATTGAGAGGGCAACGTGATTTTGAGACCGCTCTCCTGGCGGAAGTCAAGGGGTTGTCCGGTGGCCAGAAAGCTAACCGAGCGCAGCTTAGGCAGAGTAACGGAAGTCAGATCCAACGTTGTGCCAGGCCAGTCGAACAGATGGACGAAGACATCTTGGCCTTTGGCCGTGGTGCGCACTGCCGGAACACCTTGAATCGGGCCGTAAGTCGTGCCGTAGATAGAGTCGCCATTGCGGTCCATCCACTTGCCAATCGCTTTCAAGCGATCTTGAAACTCGGGCTGAATGGTTCCGTCGGGTCCAGGGCCGACATTGAGAAGAAAGTTGCCGCCGCGGCTCGCGACTTCCACCAGGGTTCGGATCAAGTGTTGCGCCGATTTGAACTTATGATCGTTAGCGTTGTAGGCCCAGGTGTTATTGATAGTCATGCACGTCTCCCACAAGCGAAATTCCTCGGGCGTGGGCACGTAATCCGGCTTAGTACCCGCGTCGTGATGTGCCCAGTCCAGAGTCTTGCCTTTGATGGGGATACTCGCCGGCAGGAACTGCTCAGGCGTTTCGAAATCTCCTGGAACGCCGATGCGGTTGTTGATCAGCGTCTGGGATTGCAGCGCCTCAATGGCGCGCTGGATTCGATGTCCGTCGAACTTCCGCTGGTTGTAGAGGCCGTCGAACCAGATCAAGGCGACGTCGCCGTAACGCGTGAGTAACTCGCGCAACTGCAGTTCCATGTAACTGAGGTAAATAGGCCATGCCTCGCGGGTTGGCTCGCCATTCCAGTTCTCGCTGGCGGGTTTTGATGTGTCGCGAAAACCCGGATGATTCATGTCGGGCGGCGAATAGTAGAACCCCAGGGTCATTTTCTGATTCCGGCAGGCCAGAGCAAGCTGCTCGACGATATCTTTCTTATATGGCGTGTTCGTGATCTTGTAACTGGTGAAGTCCGAGTCGAACATGCAGAAGCCATCGTGGTGTTTGGTGGTGAACACCATGTAACGCTGGCCGGCCGATTTGGCCAGCTCCACTAAGGCATCTGCGTCGAACTGGGCGGGGTTGAAGCGGTGGGGCAAAGCACGGTAATCCTGCTCGGTGATTTTGAACTCAGCCGACGGGCGCATGATGGGCCATGAGGCTTCGACGCTTGCGAGCGAATACGGACCCCAGTGTATGAACATTCCGAACTTGGCTTCGCGGTACCAGGCGGTGCGTTGATTTTCAGGCGAAGGTTGGGAAGAGGGGTCAAGGCTGACTGGCATGGGGTTTGCGTTTTGGGCAGGGCCCCCGGCTAAGGCGCTGGAGGCGAGTAATGGCGCGGCGGAGGTATAGGACAGTAATTGGCGGCGGGTCATTTTGTTGAGTGCTCCTTACTGAGTTTGATTTGATGAGTTAGTGCGTCGTTTTGCAGATGAAGTGATTAATTGGCAGAAAAGCCGCGTCCTTGGCCGCGGCTCGGCGTGGCGTTTAGGAGGTAAGCGAGACTGAAATTCTGAAAACATTAGTTACGGGGCGCTATTAGGGCGGTGGCGCAAGCGAGCAGCACAAGGCTTGTGGCGATGCCCCATTTGGCGGAGGGGGGAGCGTTTCTCCATTCGGCGCTGAGGATGCCCAGACAGTTGGCGGTCATGATCATGAAGATCTGGAACAAGGCCCAGCCGGCGGAGGTACCGAGCGGGCCCAGGTAAACCGAACTAACTCCATAAATGGCGAACGCGCCCATCCAAAGGACGCCCATCAGGACACCGCACCATGCATCCCGCTGCCAGCTTGAGTTGATTCCGGTCCAGCTGTGATTCCGCCGAAGCAGGTAGATGGCGTAGCCGGCGTTTGGCAGCAGACCGCCGAGGAGCGCGATGGGCCAGACCGCATAGCCTGCTGTTTCGCTGGAGTGGCCTTGCCGCACGGCCTCGGCGGCGATGCTGTCACCAAAAGCGAAGGCGTAATTCAGCATGGGGGCCATGATTCCGCACAGGATGGCGAGGGCGATTGCCGCGGCGTAACTGCTTCTTGGGGTGGCTTCGCCTGGGGCGCGCGCAGGCTCGCGTTTGAGGCCGGCCCAGGCTGCCATGGCGATGCCCAGAAGCATGATCGCGACGCCGCAAAAGAGGGAGACGGCGCGGCTGCTGGCGGCAATGTCACTATGCCTCCCAAACAGAGGGACGAGTGTTCCGAGCAGGGCGCCGAGGCCGACGATGATGGCGTAGCCCAGGGCCATCCCCAGCCGCGCGATGGATAGCCCGAATAACACTTGCGCGACACCCCAACCCGCACCAAATAAAACCGGCGCGACAAAGGCTGCGAGCGGCAGGGCCGCATACACACCGAAGAGATTCGGAACGGCGGCAAACGCCAAGCTCCAGGGAAGAATCAGAAGCGAAACGATGCTGAAGACCAGCCAGACGCCTTCCCACGGCTGGCGGCGGGCGAACTTCATCGGAGACATGCAGGCGCCGGCAGAGAGGCCGGCCACCAATGTGAGCGCGAAGCCGATCCAGAGTCGAGCGGTCATCTAAGCAAGCTCCTGCACGAAGTCGCAGGACAGTCCGGGCTCTTGCGGCGTTCGATAGATGCCGTGTTCCACTTGGGCCGGATGCAAGAAATATTGGCGCAAATGTGGAATGTATTCGAGGAAGAGCGCTTCGTGGCCAAGGGCGACATGGTTAAACAAGACCAGATGCTGATGAATCTGACCCATGTCGCCGACGTGCGGAACGACGGGCAGGCCATATTTGCGCGCCAACAGGCTGACGGCGAGGAATTCAGAGACGCCAGCCAGGCGTGTGGCATCGGCCTGAACAAAGTGCATCGCGCCACAGGCCATGAAATTTCGGAACAGCACGCGGTTCGGCACATGCTCACCTAGTGCGAGACGCATGGGCGCCAGGCGGCGGGCCAGTTTCACGTGTCCTTGAACGTCGTCCGGATGGGTCGGCTCCTCGATCCAGAACAGATCAAGGCCGCGCATTTGTTCGCAGACGGATTCGGCTTGCTGGACGGACCACTGCTGATTGGCATCGATCATGAGCTGACAATCCGGACCGGCAAGTTCGCGCAAGAGTGTGGCGCGGCGTACATCGCGGCTGGCATCTTTCGAACCGACCTTTAATTTCAAAGCGCGAAAACCACTGCCAAGGGCGTGCCTGGCATTCTCGCGAAGCTGGGCATCATCATATTGGAACCAACCGACGGAGGTGTCGTAACCGGGATAGCCTCGTGCCAGCAAGGGTTCCCGGTCGGCGCGAGTCTTCTGCTCTTCCTGAAGAATGCGGAGGGCGCCATCGGCAGTGAGATCTTCCTCGAGATAGCTGAGGTCGAGAAGGCTGACGACTTCAGCCGGTGTCAGATCCAACAGCAGTTTCCACAGCGGTACGCCGCGAGCCTTGGCCCACAGATCGAAGCACGCATTGGTCAGGGAGGCCAGCGCCAGGTGAACGACGCCTTTGTGAGGGCCGAGCCAGCGCAGGCTTGGGTTGTCGGCAAGCGCACGGCTGAGGTTGCCGAAATCCGCCATTAGTTCATCGATAGGCGCCTTAGGCAGAAGCTTACCCAGTAAAGCGATAACCTGGCACACGACTTCATTTCCAGTTCCTAGGGTGAGAACAATGCCGGAACCCGACAGACCGGCATCGGTGACGAGGCGCGTGACGGCGAAAGAGTATTCAGTAATCTGATGCACCGCGTCGGTGCCCGCGCCGCCTTCGAGCGGGAACCGGCGGTCTTCTGTCTCGACGCGCAGAATTGAGATAGGCTTCATCGACGATACCCCAGTTCAGCTCCGCCGCTGACGGGCAGGATGCAGCCGGTGACGAAGCGTGATTTCGCCGAAAGGAGAAAGACGGCGGCATCGGCAATTACGTCGCCGCGCGGGCAGTAGCCGAGGGCGTGAATCTGATCGAGATAAGCGCTGATGGAATCGGGATTCGGCTGTTCGAGCGACCAGCGTTCGAGGGCTGGGGTCCAGACGCCAGCCGGACAAATGGCGTTGACTCGAATGCCCAATGGCGCGTAGTCGAGGGCCATCGACTTGGTCAGCGCGATCATGCCGCCTTTGGTGGCGGTATAGGCGGCGTGTATCGACTGGCCCATTAGGCCCACCATGCTCGCAGTGTTCAAAATCACGCCACGCGACTGCTTGAGTAGGGGAAAGGCCGAACGCGTCGTCCAGTAGACGCTCTTGAGATTGATGGCCATCAACCGGTCCCATTCTTCTTCCGACGTGGTGTCGAGTGTCTTCGAGGGGCTGCCGATGCCGGCGTTATTGTGGACGGCATCCAGGCCGCCAAAGTGCGCCGCTGCGGTTTTGACGGCATCTTCAACGGATTCGCCGCGAGCCACATCGCACTCGATGGCTATGTGCGCACCGCCGAGAGTTTGCGCCGTCTCCTCCGCGCCGCGCTTGTCGATATCGGCGATGGCGACTTTAGCTCCTTCGGCTGCATAGGCGATGGCGCACTCGCGGCCGATGCCGCTGGCGCCGCCCGTCAGAAAGACAACTTTGTTTTCGAGCATCATATATTTACTTATCTGACTCCCGCATGCTGCCGGTGAGTTTCGACAATGCGCGCTTCCATGCTTTCGAGCGCCAGCGCAATGCCGATTTCGCCCGTCATGGCGGAGCGAACGGTGCGCCATAGAATTTCCTCGATCTCGGGATAGTAGGAAAGGCGCGGCGGGATCAGCATGTCGTGCGCGATCACCTGGTCGAGCAGCTTCCAGCGTTCCGCTTCTAAAGGATCGGCCTCCGCCTGAACGGCAGCGAGAATGGCGGGACGCGGCGGGACGGTGCCTCGACGCGCCTCGCTTAGCTGCTGGCCGTCTGAAGTGAGAAAGCGCAGCAAATCAAGGGCGGCGGGCTTTGAAATGCCTTGTCGCGTGAGGGCAAAGGTATGCGAACCGGCATAGGCGCGATGGACGCCGGTTGGGCCTGCGGGCATTCGGGCGAGTGCAAAAGACCCGCAGACTTTCGAGGTGGCCGCGTCACGATACGCGCTGTAGTAGCCGGGCCAATCGCAGATCATCGCTGCGCGCCCCTCGCGAAAACAGGCGTGTGCTTCATCGTAGTGCCAGTTGGTCACTTGTTGCGGAACGGCTCCGGAGCGGTACAGCTCACGAATGATTCCAAGCGCCCATCTGCCTCCGGCATTGTTGAGGGAAGGCGTAAGGGAGTCTGGGAATAAGCGCGCTCCGCCCATCTCGGCCAATTCGAAAAACATCCCAAAGAGGCCGGATTCCATGCCCGTGAACACGAAGCCGTAGGAGCCGGTTTGCGCCGGCAACGCGGCCGCTGTTTCCACCAGCTCATTCCAGTTCGATGGGGCATGGCTGACAAGATCAGCCCGGTAATGCAGGAGTTTGACATCAATATTGCGCGGGATGCCATAGAGCCGGCCTCCGATCGTTGCGAGATCGATGAGCGGCGCGTAGAATTGGCTGGTTTCCAGTTTGTCCTGGATCTGATCCAATGGCGCGAGGAAAGAAAGCTGCGACGGCGCGTACTTGGTGTGGGTGCTTACCAGGTCATATGACGGCTCCGCGAGCGAGGCCAGATGCGCGTTCAACTGCGGGTGGGGGCCGTGATAGGCGACTTCGACTTGGACCCCGGTAGCTTCTGAGAATTCGGGAACGCTCTGGTATAGGCCGTCGTACATCGGGCCGGCGACTAAGGCGACACGAAGAGGGGGTTCAGGCATGCGCTGATTTGCCGTTTCGGGACCGGGAAGTTTGGCCTTGGTGGCGCGCTCTTCTTTCGATGCCCTATTATTTTAGCCCTCGCTTGAGCTCAAGAGCCCCAGGGCATGGGCTCGCTGGTCTGCATCTCGAGCTCACCAAGCGTGGGAATGGCGCCGACGGGCAGGCCATCGCGAAAAACGGCGAGGCGAATATAGATCGGTTCGCCGCGACGCACACGCAGCGCCGCCAAGGCGACGCTGGTCTCGAGGATTTTGTCGAGGGACGCGCTCACGGCTTCATCCAATTCGGAGTGCTCGACGACAAGCGCGCTATTCTGCCAATGCTCGGTGACGCAAAACTGGCTGCCGCTGGCGGTGCGAATCTCGAGGCGGAATTCGAGGTCGTCGGATGGCTGCAAGGGTTGACTGAAATCCAGCCGCAGGAAGAGCTTTTCGGCATCGGTTCCGTAATACATGTCCTGAATCACGGGCCGCTGGCCGTGCATTGCTCCGTTGTGCTGGCCGCAGCGATAGAAGCCGGCGCCGAGCCATTCAAAGTACGAGGTAACGGCCCCATCAATGGCGGGCTTGATCAATCCCGATGGCGGATGCGCTTCGCCCGCGGCGACTGACTTCAAAATGGGCTGCGAAATATCGGTGGGAACGGGCTCTTCAAGCAGGCGATAGACGTTGGCCAGGTGATCGCGGTAGAGCTGGTCAAAGTCCGGCTTGTTGGCTGAACCGTGCTCGGGACCGTACCACCAGCACCAGTCGCTGCCCTCCGCGATCTGCAACTCTTCCCACGCGGTTTTTGCGGCCTCCGGATTCCGCAACAACTGCGCCTTGCCGGAGTCGACCACGCGCTGGTATGTCTGGCGGGCCGAAAGAAGAAGCTCCCACGCGCGGTTGTCCTCTTCGGAGCCGATCCACACATCGAAGTTCGCGCCAATCCAGGAGCCTGCGGCAATGTGGTTCAACTCTTTGGGCGGGACGCGGTCAAAGGCTTCGCTGGCGGTGATTGCCGACATCTGGGAGTCGGCGGAAATCATGCGGTAGAGCTCGGTCAGAAAAGGGCGGCCACTGCGGTCATAGTATTCCCAGGCGTTTTCGCCGTCGAGAATAATAGGCACCACCGCATCGCGGCCAGCGGAGATCAACGGCTGGCAGCGGGCGCGAATCTCGGCGACAAAGTGGCTGGCGGCATGGTGCGCCTCCATGCGTGAATAGACAAAGCCGATGAGGTCGCTCAAGTGGTGATCGCGGAAGAGCAGGCCGATTTGCTGATCCGCCTGGCGCCACAGGAAAGGTTGATAGGACACAGCGGGAGAAGGGAACTGGCCGAGCGTGCGGCCCAGGACGCCGTCGTCAGAGGCAGCCCATTTGAAACCTAGCCGCGCCGCAATGGCAAGCGCTTCATCGGAGACCGAGCCCTCGGAAGGCCACAAGCCATTCGGGCGCACGCCGAACTTTGCTTCGACGTATTGTTGAGCGCGGCGGATTTGCTCTTCGGCGTCGGCGGGGTAGCGGAACCGGGACGGGAGAGGCACGTGGGGGTGAGCGTCGGAGGCGACGTTGGAATCGCAGATCAAAGGCAGAATCGGGTGATAGTAAGGCGTTGTGGACACCTCGATCTGTCCCTTGGCCGCAAACTCCTGGTACGCAGGAATGACGTTGCCGATGGCCTGGAGTTGCTTTTCGGCCAGGGCCGCCTGGTCTTCGCTCGAAAAATTCTTTCCCTTCTGCGCCAGACGTGCAACCACCGAGTCCTTTACCAGGTACTCCTCGTCGAACCACGCGAGCTGAGACAGGACTTGCAGGTCGCGAATCATTTCTTCGGTGAACTCCTGGGCAGCGCGCTGAGGAGCGTGCTCGAGCCGGCGCCAGCGGTCAAACAACTGGGCATAGCGGGGATAGCGGCCGATGAGGCGTTGTTCATTGGCGTGATAGCTGTACTTGAGCAGGAAGACGCGCTCATCGAGAGAAAGGTCGGCGGCGGGCCGCGTTGCAACGCGGAAGAACGGATCGGCCGCTTTGCGCGAGGCATACTCTTCCACCTGCGCGAGCAAGGAGGGCACAAGGTTGAAGGTCTGGCGAAGTTTAGGGAAGCCTTCGAGTATCTTGACCATGCCGTAGTAGTCTTTCAGCGCGTGGAGGCGCGTCCACGGCAGCTTGTACTCGCCGGTCACAAGGTCCTTGTAATAAGGCTGATGCATGTGCCAAACAAAGCAGAGATAAATGTGCCCGGGCATGTCGATTTTTCAGTATGTCAGGGCGGCAAGGCCGGAATTGGGCAGACGACAAGATCGCCTGCCCCACTCGCAAGCGAAGTTTCCGCGTTAACTGCTTCCCTTGAACGGGGTTCTTAGGGAACAATGGAAAATGCTGTGCTGACGTCCCATGATGCAGACCGCCATTCGACGCCGACCCACTCTGGCACTGATCAGCGCCAGGTTCCTCGCCATGGCTGCGGTATTGGGGCCGGGCTTCATTACGGCCAACGTCGATAACGACCCGGGCGGAATTCTCACTTACTCTCAAGCAGGCGCCAAATTTGGCTACGCTCTGCTGTGGACCCTGATTCCGACCACAGTCGCGCTGATCGTGGTTCAGGAGATGGCTGCCCGAATGGGGGCAGTGACGGGCAAGGGCTTGTCGGATCTGATCCGCGAGGAATTCGGGCTGCGCGCCACGTTCTTCACGATGATGGTGCTGGGTTTGGCCGACTTCGGAAACATTGTCACGGAGTTTGCCGGCTTGGCGTCGGGGATGGCGATTTTTGGCGTCATCAAGTATCTGGCAGTGCCGGTAGGGGCGGTCGCGGTCTGGATGCTGATCGTGCGCGGAAGCTACAAGCCTGTGGAGCGAATCCTGATCGTGTTCTCGCTGATCTACTTTACGTATCCGATCTCAGCATTCATGGCCAAACCGGATTGGAACGATGCGCTAAGAAACTCGTTTTTTCCCACGAGCTGGAGCAACGATCCGTCATACCTGGCGATGGTGGTGGGGCTGATCGGCACCACGATCACACCCTGGATGCAGTTCTATTTGCAAGCGTCTGTGGTGGAGCGCGGCGTGGATAAGAAGCACTACCCGCTCTGCCGGCTGGATGTGATCATCGGCTGTATCGTCACCGACGTGATCGCCTACTTCATTGTGGTGGCCTGCGCGGCGACCATTTACCACTCGAAGAATCCGGAAATCACGGATGTGGGGCAGGCAGCGCTCGCGCTGGCGCCATTCGCAGGCAAGTTCGCGGCGATGCTTTTTGCGATTGGGCTGGTTAACGCTTCGCTGCTATCCGCGGCGGTCCTGCCGCTTGCCACCGCCTACAACATTTGTGAGGGACTCGGGTTTGAATCGGGAGTGGACAAGCGCTTTTCCGAGGCGCCGATTTTCTACTGGTTGTATACGCTTTTGATCGGCGGAGCTGCCGCCGTTGTGCTGATTCCGCACCTGCCGCTGTTGAAGATTATGCTGTGGTCGCAGGTTGCCAACGGTATCCTGCTGCCGTTTGTGCTGATTTACATGCTGATGCTGGTGAACCGGCCGCGCCTGATGGGTGAGTATAGGAACTCCGTTTTCCAGAACGCCGTCGCATGGAGCACCACGGTGATTATGATTCTGCTGACTGTGGCGCTGATCTGGACGTCGCTGGCGGGCTAAGCTTGATGTGAAGATCATGAATGCGCTCGGCGATAGCCTTCTCGAACTGATTACTCAGACATCCACTAATCTTCCGCCCGATGTGCGGCAAGCCATGGGGATGGCCCTTGAAGAGGAGACGCCTGACACGCAGTCGTCGCAGGCGCTTCACATCATCGCGACAAACATCGACATGGCGGCCGACGATGCGGGCCCGATTTGCCAGGACACTGGAATGCCGACGTTCCTCGTCCACACTCCCGTGGGAGTGAATCAAATCCATATTAAGAAGGCAATTCTCGACGCTGTCGCCGAAGCAACCCGGCTCGGTAAGCTCCGGCCAAACTCGGTGGATTCCATTACCGGAAAGAACAGCGGGAACAATCTGGGCGCCGGGACGCCGGTGGTGCACTTCGAGCAATGGGAAGAAGAGGACGTTGAGGTCAAGCTGATTCTGAAGGGCGGCGGCTGCGAGAACAAGAACATCCAGTACTCGCTGCCGGCCGAACTGGAACATCTCGGCAGGGCTGACCGCAATCTGGCGGGCGTTAAGAAATGCGTGTTGCATTCGGTATGGCAGGCGCAAGGGCAGGGCTGCGCGCCGGGCGCGATCGGTGTTTGCATTGGCAGCGACCGCGCGCACGGCTACGCGCTTGCCAAAGACCAGTTGTTCCGGTTGCTGGATGATGTGAATCCAAATCCAGCGCTGGCGCAACTCGAGCGCGAAGTGATGGAGGAAGCCAATCAGCTCGGGGTCGGCGCCATGGGATTTGGCGGGAAAGTCTCGCTGATCGGCTGCAAGGTGACCGCGGCCAATCGGCTGCCTGCCAGCTTCTTCGTCTCAGTTGCCTATGAATGCTGGGCTTTTCGGCGATTGGGCGTGCGCCTGGATGCTGGGACCGGCGCCATCAAGAAGTGGCTGTATCGCGATCCGGCTGAGATCGTGAAGCGCATGAGCTTGCAGGAAGGATTCCCGTTGACGGGCAGGGAAGTGGTCCTGACTCCGCCGGTTAGGGAGGAAGCGGTCCGGCGGCTAAAGGTTGGAGATGTGGTGGTGATCCGCGGCGACATGTTCACGGGCCGGGATGCCGTGCATGCGCACTTAATGAAGTCGGCGCCGCCAGTCGATTTGCGCGGCGCGGTGCTGTATCACTGCGGGCCGGTCATGCTGAAGCAGGGCGAGCGCTGGTTAGTGAAGGCGGCGGGTCCGACCACGAGCAGCCGCGAAGAGCCCTACCAGGCGGAGATTCTCAAGCGCTATGGCGTGCGCGTTGTGATTGGCAAAGGCGGCATGGGCGCGAAAACGCTTGCGGCGCTGGCCGAAACGGGCGCGGTGTATTTAAATGCTATCGGCGGCGCGGCGCAAGTCTATGGGCGCACGGTAGAGGAAGTTCGCGGTGTTCATCTCTTGGAGTTCGGGATCCCCGAAGCGATGTGGCACTTTCACGTCAATGATTTCCTCGCTGTTGTCACCATGGATTCGCACGGCGGCAGCTTACATGCAGAGGTTGAGAATGCTACGGGCGAGCGCTTGGAGGAGCTGCTGCAGGGCGCGGGCACGTAGCTTCGTTGGTGGCGGTTGTGCACGGCCAAGACAAGTGACGCATGCTAATTCATTGCCGTCTGGAGCGAATTTTTCAAAGATTCCCTTTTGGTAGAATGAGGGTTCCCACCGGAACGGCCAGGTAGCTCAGTTGGTAGAGCGCAGCCCTGAAAAGGCTGGCGTCGGCGGTTCGATTCCGTCCCTGGCCACCACACTTAACCCTTCCTGTTTCAAACGTTTACGCACATTAGTGTTAATTCCCGAGATGTGCTAACCCGCCTCCGTGGAGTCCATATGGAGTCCAAACTCGTCACGGCTGCGTTCGTGGTACCCGTGGCGACCATGCGGTAGTCGACGAATATGACGCTAACCCCTTGTGGCTCAGTCGAGTGGTACCCGTGGTATCCATTCGAACGATTTTCTTGTTGTCTCGCGTATCAGGAGACAACATTCGATCTCCTGTATATGCGGGTACCACTCCTCACACCACCCCAATGACGACGCCCCGTCTTTGGTGTGGCGGTCGAGAATGTGACTTGGTCCCCATCAGCCCCGATCTCGACTGTTGACGACTGACACCCGCGATTGCTATCGAGGGGGTATGGTCAAGCCCCAACACAAGGCAGCGCCCCGCTCGACACTGACATTCAGATTGAGCGCTGGCCGATTCGATCGGCGGGCTTGCAGTTGATCGAGGGCAGTGGCTGAACGTGGAATGTCTTAATGCCGAATTTACCTCTGCGACCTTGTTCGGAACCGGGCTGCGCAGCGCTTGTCGCCGATGGTCGCTGCGCATCGCACAGACAACAGAGGCAGCAGCATTACGACGAGCGACGGGGCACGCCGGCACGGCGCGGATACGACGCTGATCATCTCCACTTGCGGCTGTTGTGCTTTGAGCGCGATCAATGGCAGTGCGTCACGTGTGGCTGGGAGCCAAAACTTGTTACTGACCACTGTGGCTATGGCTTGGGCATTCCTCCGACGGCTAGAGTGGTCGCTTATCTTCGTGGGTGCTACCAGCGTGGAGAGCGGCATCTGCACGCTGACCACAAAGTGAGGGTCGACCTAGCGCCGGAGCTGCGGCTTGACCTCGAGAACTACCAAACGCTCTGCGACGCATGCCACAGGGCCAAGACGATGGGTGAGATCAGGGCAGCGGGCGCCGGCCCAACGGGCGCGCCACGTTCGCGCGCCCCGGTAGCCTCGGAGAACTGCCGCACTGCGGTGCCGTCGTTGCAACGTGGGCTAAACCTGCGCGAAGGTTCGGCAACTGGCGAGCCGCAGGCGGTCGCAGCGAGAGGGGGAGGGGGATAGCCGGTCTCAGAGCATAAAGTCGGTCCCTTCGTACCACGGGGCATCCAAATCACGAAGATCCGCAGGTTTTGGGGCAAAAGTGACATGACGAAAACGAAAAAGCAACGCGAAGTACCTGAAAGCGCGCAGCTTCCGAAGTGGCGTAACCGCATCGTCGCGCACGGCGAGGAAGATCCGACCCAACTCCTCGCCAACCCGAAGAACTGGCGCATCCATCCCAAGGCTCAGAAGGATGCAATGGCCGGCGTCCTGGCGGAGGTCGGCTGGGTGCAGGACGTAATCGTCAACAAACGGACGGGATTTGTACTCGATGGACACCTCCGCGTGGCCTTATCCATCACGGCCGGCGAGCGGGTGCCGGTGGTCTACGTTGACCTCAGCGAAAAGGAAGAGGCCTTGATCCTGGCGACGCTCGACCCTTTGAGTGCGATGGCCACGGCGGACGAGGATCTGCTGGCCGGGCTGTTGGGCACCCTCGAGGTGAGCGACACGGCGGTCCAGGCGCTCCTCGACGAGCTTGCCGGGAACAGGCCGAAGGCCGGCTTGACGGACGCAGATGCCTGCCCGGAACCGCCGGTCAACCCGATCACAGTTCCCGGCGACTTATGGCTGCTGGGGGAGCACCGGCTCTATTGTGGCGACTGCACGGATCCCAAGGTTGTGGCCGGGGTTCTCGATGGCAGAGAACCGATCCTAATGGTCACTGATCCGCCCTACGGCATATCTCTGGATAGCGAATGGCGTGACCGTGCCGGGCTAAACGGCTGCGGACCCGCCGAGGCGAGCTATATGAAGCACAGGACCGAGGGTCACACAGAGACGACCATCTCGGGGGACACGCGAGCCGATTGGTCGGAGGCGTTCGAACTGGTGCCGAGCCTGCAGGTCGTATACGTGTGGCACGCATCGGTCTTCACCAGGGAGGTTCTAAACGGCCTCGAGCGGATCGGATTCTTGAATCCCCAGCAGATTATCTGGAACAAGGGGCGGACGGTTCTCACCCGCACGCATTATTGGTATCAACATGAGCCGGCCTGGTATTGTAGACGGCCGCGCGCGCCCTGGTATGGGAAGGCGGGCGAGAACTCGACCGTTTGGGATGCCGCATCACCCAAGTTCATAATGGGCGGATCTAAGGATCCGGCAGATGTAAAGCAGGATCACTGTACGCAGAAAGCAGTGGAACTCATGCGGCGACCGATCCTCAATCACCTGAGGCCTGGCGAGTTGGTCTATGAGCCTTTTGGCGGATCCGGAACGACGCTCATCGCCGCAGAAGTTACGGGACGCGTGTGCTGCTGCATCGAACTCGAGCCGAAGTATTGCGACACGATCCTCACGAGATGGCAGGAATTCACTGGCCAGGAGGCGACGCTGGAAGAGAATGGCCAGACCTTCGCGGAGATCGCTCGGAGCCGAACTGGGGCGGTAGAGTGCCGGAGCCAACAAGCGCAGCAGCGATCAAGCGGAGATCGAGTCGGCCCAGAGGCAGGTGCTTGATGGGCATCTTGACATTCGCAGGCTTGTGCTCGCGTTGGCCGATTGGGCGGAAGAGGAGCGGATAATCCGTGGGCATCAGAGGTCCGGCGCCAACGCCGACCGTGATCCGCAAAGCCGAGGGCAATCCCGGCAAGCGGCCCTTCAACGGGTGGGAGCCACAACCGCGGGCGATCCGTCCCAGGATGCCGAAACATCTGGATGTGCGGGCGAAGAAGGAATGGAAGCGCCTCTGTCCGATGCTAGAGCGCCTGGGTGTGTTGAGTGAGGCCGACGGCATTGCGTTGGCAAATCTCTGCAACGATTACTCGATTCTGCAACAGGCTCAGGAGTCGCTTACCAAGGCCGGGTTGTTAACGAAAACGCAGCGGACCGGAGCGATACACCAGAGCCCCCTGCTGAACATCATTGCGGTGACCACAGATCGGGTGACCCGTGCGCTGCGTGAGTTCGGATTGACCCCTGCATCGCGGACGCGCGTGTCGGCCACTGGTGAATCGGGAATGGATAGCCTGGAGGCCAAGCTGTGCGGTTGATCATGCCGATGTCCTGCGGCTCATCATTCGAGATTTGTCCTTTGGTGATGCGGTAGCAAACTGTAGCAAAGCTCACTTCACAAGGCCAAGCGTCTAACCTCTTCTTCGATCCGCGTGTGGATGTCCTCAACGATTTCCACAAAATAGTCGAGGACTTTGAGAACCGGTTCGCGGCTCACAACCGCGATTTCGCCAAAGGCTACAAACAAATCAAACTCTGCATGGTACTTAACTGCGGAGCCAGTAATACAGGTCGCGAGTTCGATCTCGTGTTTGAGGCTGTCCCAAATAGGGTCAATAGGCACATGGACAAAAGCGCCTTCTCCAACCATGTTGCCGAGCAGGGAGCCGAGCCCGATGGTGAGGAGCTTGTGTTCGTCTGTAATCGGCACTTCGTTGAATGCCCAGAGAAAATCATTCCCTCCTTTATACGGCTGGTACGCGTGAAAAAGCGGGTAAATTCCCTCGGGAATGTCCCTGCATCTTCCCTAAATGCTGTCCTCGAAGTGGATGGCACTGCCTGCGAACGGGAAGGAGGTGTACCTCGGGTCGACCTTTCCAGCGGAGACGGCCAACGAGTAGCCGAGATTGTTCGAGCGCGGTTAGGGGTGTAGCCCTCCTTCTGTCGGACCACAAAGTGCCTCCGCGCGCCGGTTTGCAGCCGTTCGCGAAATTCCCTGAAGATTTGCCTTGCTTGTGTTCGCGACCAGAGTGATGAATTGTGTGCGCGAAAGACCGCGCAAACTACTAAGTCGAAAGGACCAACAAGTTATGACAAACACAGAATCCACCACCACCGCCAGCGCCGCCCCTGTCGCGGAACAGGGCGCCCACGTCGCGCCGGACAAGGCCTCCTCAAAGAAGGGCGCTAGGCAGACGAAGAGCGCGCCCAAGGGCCAGAAAAGCGCCAAGACCGCGAAGCCGAAGAAGGAAGCGAAGCCCGCCAAGAAAGCGCGCAAATCTGCGGCGGAGCGCACCAACAAGAAGGCCGACGTAATCGCGCTGATGAAGCGGGCCAAAGGCGTGACCCTGGCCGAAATCATGGAAGCCACCGGCTGGCAAAAGCACACCGTGCGCGGCTTCGTAAGCATCCTTGGCAGCAAGGGTGGCAAGAAGATAGAGTCTTGGAAGAACGCCGCCGGCGAGCGCACATACAAGATCGCCAAGTAACTGCCCGCGGGTTCGCCCGCCCCAAAACGCCGCCCTGGTTACCAGCCCGGGGCGGCGTTCCTACTTGTGTCGCCTGGACTTCCCCAAAATGCCTGGAGCCGGAGCGTCGCGCAACGAATGGCCGACGTCGGCGCACACTAGCGCCATGTTGCGTCGTCGGGCCAAGGGGCAAGAACATGGCCCTTGTTGCGCGGGTCGGCAATTGGCGAAATCGGCTAGTAAGTGACGTCACGCACCTGTTACTTCACGGTTTGGGTGGGATGCTTGGGCCGGAATGCTCCTCAAGTGTTTCAGCCGTGCCGACAGGATTGGTTGCGGTTTGGGCGGAAGGGTTTGTGGCATCGGCCGTTGTGGAGGCGTGCAGACCGCAAGCCGTCAAGGCTCGACCGGGATGACTGTGCCGTCATCCACAGTATCGACAGTGTGTCCTCCAATGCTAGCCCGGCGCACCGGCAGGCGTTGTCCCGATGCCGGATAATACAGCCCCACTTTCGCATGGAATGATTTTGTCGAGAGGCCGGGCTTGAGCGGTTTCCACCGCCGTGTCGCCCCTAGCCCACAGGGTCATGGGCGGCGGCCTTCCGTTGGTGATGGCATGATCCAGAAGGACCACGATCTCACTGCGTTCGTTCAATGCATGCGTGAAGCATAGATAATCGCGATCCGGAACTCGATCACATACCCATCGGTAGCTCATGCGCACCCGGTTCCCGTCTTGGCGAAAGGCGACGCCCGTAAGCGCAACCATGCCAGCGAAGTCGGCCTCGGCCGCTCGCAGTTCATCCGGTGTCCCAATTGCGAATTCCGCAGATTGCAGTCAGGGATTCGAAAACGATTCGCCAGAATTCGAAACGCTGCCCCTGGATGGCAGTGCGAATGTCAGTTCCGATTCTGTAAAGCGGCTGTCTCCACGCATAGCCTCGGGATTAGACTCCCAATTGATCAACCTCTTTGCGGTCCTGGGGCCGATTCAGGAAGACGTATTCGGAAGAGCGCGCCGGGTCCGGATTTGTATCCGAGCCATAGGTCTCCGCCATGATCAAGCACCGTCTGACGCGAAAGGGCCAGCCCCAAACCGAGCCCGTTTTTCTTCCCCACGCTCGCGAAGGGTTGAAAAAGCATGACCTTGGCCTGTTCCGGGAGGCCCATGCCGGTGTCATCGATCTCAATCAGAACACTCTGATTTGCAACCCTCGCGGAGATGGTTAGCGCACCTCCGTCCGGCATGGCCTCCAGAGCATTCGTCATGAGGTTCAGAAAAACCCGCTCGATTCGGGCCCGCCCAAGAGAGAGTTCAATATCCCCAGGGACATCTATAGTGACTTGAACGTGGTGCTCCTCAGCTGCCGGGCCAACCACATCATGGGCAGCGCTGACCACATCCACTAAGCGGCACATTTCCAGGCTGTCGTCCTTGCCTCTTGAAATGGCGGCCAGATCCTGTAGAAGCTCGTGAATGCGCCGCGACGCACGGTAGATACTCGAAGCCAAGCGCTTCGATTGGACAGGCGGTAACTCGCTATCTACCAGCATTTCGGCGCCTCCGTAGATGGCAGCCAAGGGGTTCCTCAGATCGTGAACGAGCGATGTCGAGAGTCTCGTGATAGTGTTCATGCGCTCGTTGCGGATCAGTTCTTCGCGGGCGCTCTTGAGCGATTCGCACATGGCATTGAAGGTCCGTGCGAGCCTGCCCAGTTCGTCTTCGGTTTCCACAGGCACCCGGTAGTCGTAGTTTTGGCACGTAACCTCGGAAGCCGCATGGTCAAGCCTCCTTACCGGCTCAACAATCCGGCGCGCCAGCAGGTAGGTGAGACCCAGACCGGCAAGCACCGCAATCAGCCAGATGATGGCCACGTTGCGTTGCAGTTCGGCTAAGGCCCGGCTGGCTCCGCCAAGAGAGCGAAGGATACGCAGTTCGCCGATGGGTCGGCCTTCTACGTCGTTCAGGGGGCTTCCCAGGAAGAAGTAGTCGGTCCCATTCAGCTTCACGCGTCCTGGCGCCGCCGGCAATTGATGTATCGCTTGCAGAGCATCGGCGGACACAGCAGGCAGCGTTGATGCAACCACGTGATTCGCACTGAGGAACGCAAACTCACTGCCGCTGGTCGACTGTTTCAGACCCTCGGCAAGCTTCCGGTTTACCTCAAAACCCGCCAGCAGAATATTCAAGAGCTCTTCGTCGTGCTCTTCGTCGTTTCCAGACTGAACATAGACGGGTGTTAGTACAACATAATAAAGTCGGCTCCCCTGGGGCAAAAACCCTAGAACCTGATGGGGAAATTGGCTCACCATCCCTTCCAGCGGCAAGGCAGTGGGCCAGGAATTTGGATGGTCACCGCCGAGAGACGCAATCACGGTCCCCGTGGGGCTAAGGACCAGGAAGACCGCATCCTCCTGAGCCGCGCGAGACGGGGATGCGCGAGACCAAAGCTCTTGGGCCGTGTCCCTGATGGTGAGCTGATCCCCGGTCCGAAATGCCGCCCGCACGTCGGACATCGAGCTAATCACACTACTGACCACGGCCAGCGTCTGCGCGCGCGTGGTCCAAAGAGCCTCGTAGGCTTGAAGGCTCGTGTCTACTTCTCTTTCCAGGCTCTGTTCGCTCACGCGCGCAGCGTATGTCTGAACCATCCAACCCGTCGCCGCAAAAAGCGCTGCAATCGCGATGGAGGTGGAAAGAAAAATTCGCCACAGGAGCGGGACACGCCGCAGTGAGAGTCTCATTGTGGGTAACTCTGCCGGTCGTCCGTCACGGGCGGGTAATCACGGCCGTACTTGTTCTTGTGGGCGGTCACAGGAAGATAGCCGACCTCGGAAATGGTGATTGGCTGAAGAACCGCGCCGGAATCAGACACTGTCACGTTCTGGACCAGCGCGGCGAGTGTTTCGGCTGTAGCGCGTTCGTGAAGCACATGCAGCCGATATTGGCCGGCCGGCACGTTCGGGATGGCGAAATGGCCGTCTTTGTCGGTGGTGGCGAAATAAGGAGAGTCGAGCACCACGATCAGCGCCGACATGGAAGGATGAATATTGCAGAAGATCCGCACAACTCCCGGACGCGTGAAGTGAATCGAGGGGCTGGTTCCGGGCGGGTAAAGCGCGAGATCGAAGACTTGCCCGTCGAAGCTCGAAAAGGCGCTGTGAAATATTGGGTCGAGGTTGGGAAACTCGACTGTGGCGCCGACATCGACGGCCAGAACATGCGGATCAAAACGCTTGTCCTTCTGAACCATGCGCGCATGTCGCGGGGACAACGGCGTGGCCGTTCCAGTAGCCGGTTCGAGCCAAATAACAACACTCGAGAAATCGCCGTGTTTGCGGACGGACGATTCGTTCGAACCTGTAAGCCGCACCGCGCCGGCTACGGCGCCGGCTCGCAAATCGCCAACAGCCGCGAGAGCGGCGCCGGCCAGCAGGCATAGCGCCGCGAACCTAGAACAGATAGGCGAGCGCAAGGTCATAGCGATTACGGACCTGTTCTTCCTCAGAGAGTTGCCGGGTGCGAGCCTGAAGGGCCTCGAAGCTAATGATCACGTTCGGCGAGATGCGATACATCAGGTTTCCCGCATAGGATAAGTTTTGAACGATGTCATCATACTGCAAGTTACTTACCCGGTTGGCCTGGATGCCACCGAAGATGTTCAGCGTCAGACGCTTCGCAAGCTGCGTCGAAGCTTGAGCCCATCCTCCGCCTCCATGGATGGGAACCGCCTGATAACCGTCAGCCACCGCGAATCCAGGCGCGGCGCCGCCCAGGTTGGAGAAATTCTGACCGCGAAACACGGTTCCGCTAAGTGTCAGCCTTGACCAAGGTATCGCTAGCCAGTCTATCGAGTAAACCCTGGAGGGAACGCTTATCCCGTCGACATGCGTACTACTCACATGGAAGCCGGAACCAATCTCGAGGCGGCGCTCATCGTCGAACTTATGCCAGAAGGCAATACGGCCTTCAATGGCGGGACGGTTTGGATCCAGTGAGCCGGCGTATTCGGACCCAGGCTGGCCGTATGTCTCCTGGGTCTCAAGAACCGCTACTTGTCCAGTTATTCCACTGAGCTTACTAAGATGTAATCGTTCTTCATACCGGGCCTGAGGCAGCCAGAGCCAAAGGTTTCCCGTCCCGGCCAGCGGAGTGATGCCAACTTCGGCGAACGAGCTCGGCTGGTATGGCGAAATCAGCGGCGAATACTGACCTACGGAGAAGCTGCGATTTTGCCAATCGAGCGACAGATCGCCTGTCCTAATGCGCAACCAGCCTTGGCTGGCGGGCTCGAAGAAATCCATGATCAGGTTGCCGCCTACCGTCCCTCCGCCGGGCAAGCTTCCCCCTTGAAACTGAAGGCCAATGCTGGTTTGGCGCAACGTGCCGCCCGAAGCACTCGGCCCGGTCGGGAGATAAGAATAGTTTGGAGCGTCATAGGGGCCTGTATTCGAGAAAGCATTAAACAGAAACATGCCCGTCAATGTCACGGGAAACTTGTGGGCGGCCTCGACTTTAGTTTGAGATTGTTCCTCGATGCGCCGCTCCGCCACATCCACACGTTCGTCCAACGGCGGCTGTGACGCGCTCACGGCAGCTTCGGGAGCGGGCTGGGTTGCGGGCCGCGATGCGACAATCTCTTGCCGCAAGGCGTGAACCTCCTCCAACAACTGGCGGTTTTGATCTTCAAGCGCCGCAAGGCGCTGCAGGATCGTCTGGATTGCGGCACCCTGCGGATCAGTCTTGTCTTCCGCCCCAAGCAGGAAACCCGGCAAAAGAAGTGAGAAGAGAAATACTTTAATGCGCATTGATCAAGCTCTCCAGTTTGCGTCGAATTTCTGTTGGTGAATAAGGCTTCGGGAAGTATGCATTGGCCCCGAGGCGAAACAGGCGTTCGAGAGTGTCCGGATGGGTATCGCCGCTGACGACCACGATCGGCAGGGCAGTATAGCGTTGATCGCCGCGAATCCGCTTGATCAGCTCGAAGCCGTCCATCGACGGCAGATGGAGATCGGTGACGAGGGCGGCCACGTGATCCGGGGTGCTGATCAGCATCCTCAGCGCCTCGCCGGCGCTGGAAAACAATTGCACGCGAACTCCGATCATCGCTCCCAGCGCAACTTCCAGAGGCGCAGCCGCACCCTCGTTGTCTTCGACGATGAAAACCATTCGCTGCATGGGCGTGTCTACGGAAGGAAACGATAGCCTACGCCGTGGACGGTTACGAAATGGCTGGGAGTACTTGGCTCGGGCTCGAGTTTCTGGCGGAGCCGCATAACGTGTGCATCCACCGTGCGGGTGTTGGGATAAGATTCGTATCCCCAGACGGAGTTTAGAATGACGTCGCGCGTGAGGACACGATCCGCGTTCTGCAGAAAGAAAGTGAGCAGGTTGTATTCGGCGGGCGTCAGCTTGACTTCCACGCCCCGGCAGGTCACGGAACGCCGATCCAAGTCGATCTCGGTGTTGGAAAAGCGCAGCACCTTTTGAGCGTCGCCGGAACTTCGCCGCAACACTGCGCGAATACGGGCCAGCAATTCGCGGGTGCCGAACGGCTTGACCATGTAATCGTCGGCGCCTATTTCCAGCAGCAGCACCTTATCGATTTCATCGCCTATCGCGCTAAGAACGATAATGGGTGTCTGTACGTTTGTCTTTCGGAGCTGCCTGCAGACTTCAATGCCGCTCATTCCCGGCAGACGCAGGTCTACCAGCAGCAAGTTCGGCTTGTGTGCCAGGGCCTTCTCGTATCCTCTGTTTCCATCAGCTGCAAATAGCGGCGTGTAGCCTTCTCGCTCCAGCATCACGCCGATCGTGTCGCGGAGGCACTCGTCGTCATCGATGACGAGGATTTTCTGCATTTTTTCTCTCTTCCGAACCAGGCTGAAGCCCAGGCCAGGAAATGGACCTCACGGTTGCCCAAAGTGTGCGCCAAGGGTTGACACCGAGAGAATCAGTACTCATCGCCAAGATTGGATTGGTCGCGCCCAATTTGGTGGCTCATTCACGGACATGCTTGGCCAAGCCAGTGTAGCTAAGTGCCACCAGTATAAAACCCGCCTCAAACCCGAGATGTGGGGAAACTGTAAACGCTTTGTAAATTGGAGCACCACCGGGATATTTGATACATCCCGTTCCGCTCACATGGGATCGGCAGAGCCGTGGCGCCTATCCGGCTCGGCTGGCGTTCAACAGGGTTTAAGCCATTGAAAACGAAAGCATCAACCCCGTCCGCCCCCCGATACCCTACGTCAAGCGGCACAAAGCGGCACGATTTTCCGTACTGGGGCTGTGCGAGGTCCGCTAATTTATTGAAAGGATTGGAGCGGGAGACCGGGTTCGAAGCGGCGACGTCCAGCTTGGGAATATGGATGGCGATTGAGAATAAAGAACGATGGCGTCCAGGGCGATGAATTCAGGTCTACTGGATTCAGCAGCTTCTGAAACTGCCTTATGTAGGCGGGTCCTTAAACGGAGTGGAAATGGAGTGGAAGAATTGAGGCGAGAGCTAGCGGCGAATCTCGCCTCTCGGCGCGCGGGAGTCATGGGATAGTTTCCGTACGCACCGTGGTACCTGAGTTGGGCGCTTGCGCATCGCGGACTGGGGCGCGTCAACGGGATGGACCACGCGGCGAGGTCGTAAAACCTCCGCCAAGCGCGTTTTCTCGGCGTTACCCGAACCACGCGGAGTATGGTTTGATGGGTGATGCACCCATGGCTATGCCCTCGCAATGTGAAGCCGACCGCACCGACGGATGGAGTATAGACAGTGCCTCTGGGCAACAACCATCGTTTGCGGCACAGTTACGAAAGACGCTCAATACGATTCCGGCATACACGTGGTACGCGCTGCCGTCCGGCACCCTCACGTTTGTGAATGCGAGATACGCGGATTACCTTGGTCTCGCCGAGAATGATCCCCTTCGGTTCGGGGTGGAGACCCGCGCACCGTGGGACACCCACATCGAGTTGGTGCATCCCGATGATCATGAAGAGACGCTTAGGATCGGGGCAACCTGTAACAGAACTGGGGCTGCCGGTCAAGCGGCCTTCCGAATACGAAACTCTGAAGGAGAATACCGCTGGTTCCTCAGTCGCCTCGAACCTCTTCGAGCAAGCGATGGGACGTTGCTGTACTGGATCGGGATAAATCTTGACATTGACGATCGGAAGCGAGCCGAAGAAGCCTTGCGGCGTAACGAGCATCTTCAGGCAGAAGCACAAAGACTCAGTCATACCGGCAGCATAGGGTGGAACGTTTCTTCGGACGAGCATTTCTGGTCCGCCGAGTCTTTCCGTATTTTTGAATTCGACCCTTCTTCCAAAGTTTCATTCCCAATGATTTTGGAGCGCGTTCATCCGCAAGACAGGCCTACTGTGAAGATGGCACTCGACGCCGCTGCCATCGGCACGGGCATTGATTGTGAATGTCGATTGCAGTTTCCCGACCAAAGGATCAAGTATCTGCATGTTGTTGGACAAGCGGAGAAGGACAGCACCGGCAGCACCGAGGTCATTGGCGCGGTAATGGATATTACCGGACGCAAACTAACCGAAGTGGAATTGCGGCGGAGCAAAGCGCACTTAGCAGATGCCCAAAGACTTAGTCACACCGGTAGTGCCGGAATGGAAGCTGGCACCAGGCGGATGTTTTGGTCCGAGGAATCGGCCCGGATCTATGGGTACGCTCCTGGGACGGAACCGACACCCGAGTTGGTTCTGCAGCGAGTACATCCTGACGATGTCGAACTTCTCAAAAGCGTCCTTGAGCGCGCTGGCCAGGCGGGAAGCGACTTTAACTTTGAACATCGGTTGCTGATGCCAGATGGTTCAATAAAACACATTCTTAATCTTGCGCACGGCTTAAAGGACGGGGACGGCAACGAGGAATCCATCGGCGCAATCATGGACATAACGGAGCGTAAAGAGGCCGAACAGAGACTTAAGCAGCAGGAAACGGAGCTTCGTCAAGTGGTGGATCTCGCGCCGCAACTCATCGCTGTTTTCGGGCCCTGCCGCGAGCGTCTTTATCTCAACCGAATGAGTCTTGATTACTTCGGCATGTCTCTTGATCAGTGGCGCGAGACAACGCCCAGCAACGAGGTTCATCCGGATGACGCGGAACAGCTCAGCTCCCAATGGGATCGTGCTATTTCGAGCGGCTCTGCATTTGAAATCGAGTTTCGGCTTCGCAGAAACGATGGAGTCTATCGTTGGTTTCTGAGCCGGCACAATCCTGTGCGCGATGACCAGGGAAAAGTCCTCCGTTGGTATGCGGCGTGCGCTGATATCGAAGACCGCAAGCGGGCCGAGGAAAGCCTGCAGCGAGAGAATGCTGCTTTGCGTGAAGAGCTTAACCAAGCCTCGATATTTGAGGAGATCGTCGGCTCTTCGGAACCTCTCCGGAAGGTACTTTCCCAGGTCAGCAAAGTGGCGCCGTCTGACTCAACCGTTCTCATACTGGGGCAAACGGGTACGGGCAAGGAGTTAATCGCACGCGCTATTCACAAGCGGTCCAAGCGGGCGGCCCGAGCATTCGTCGGGGTGAATTGCGGTGCGATTCCAGCGTCGCTGATTGCCTCCGAACTATTCGGCCACGAAAAGGGAGCATTTACTGGTGCGACACAGCGCCGTTTGGAACGCTTCGAAGCTGCGAACGGTGGCACTATTTTTCTGGACGAAGTCGGGGATCTCCCCCCGGATATTCAGATCGCATTATTGCGTGTGCTGCAGGAGCGGGAGATCGAACGTGTCGGCAGCGACAGACCCGTCCCCGTGGACGTTCGAGTGTTGGCAGCGACCCATCGGGACCTCGATAAGCTCGTAAAGGAGGGTAAGTTCCGCCAGGATCTCCTGTATCGGTTGAATGTTGTGCCAATCACGATGCCGCCGCTCCGCGAGCGAGCGGCCGACATTCCCATTCTTGTCGAATACTTCATTGCCCGATTTGGAAGAAAGATGGGGAAAAAGTTTCGGACAATCGAAAACAAGACTCTGAAGATGATGCGGGAATATGAGTGGCCGGGAAATGTTCGTGAGCTTCAGAACGTGATTGAGCGTGCTGTCACCCTCAGTGATTCAGATACGTTCTCTGTGGACGAAGCATGGCTCAAGCGAGAACCATCCAAGGTTTCCCATTCGAGCGTGGCTCTTAATGGTGTACTGCTCGCACACGAAAAGGAAGTGATCGAAGCTGCACTTGCCCAGAGTCATGGACGGATTTCAGGACCTGCGGGCGCCGCGACCAAGCTAGGTGTTCCTGATTCCACCCTCGAAGCAAAAATCAAGCGCTTGGGTATCGACAAGTATCGATTTAAGTCCCAGGCAGGTTGATGCCGCCGGCGGCGCCATAAGTTGGAGTATCCTCCCGCTTTTCCCCGTGTAACGCGAAATCCCAAAAACCCGAGATTTCGCCGGCGACTAACTCTTAGCGCTGAATGCACTGTGAGTGGTCTTCCCTTTGCATCTCGCACCGACGGGTTTGGGTCCAACCATGACCTTAAGAATGAAATGGCTTCGTAAGAGTCGCGGGACTCGACTTCTTTTGTCCGGTGAACTTCGACGAGCACACCTCGCCGACCTGCGCGCCGAAATCGAGCAGTGCGTACAGCCGGCAACTTTGGACCTGGATGAAGTCAGCGTTGTCGACATCGATGGAATTCGCTTGCTGAATGAGTACCAGGCCCGGGGCATCCAGGTGGTCAACTGCTTACCGTACATTCGTGAGTGGATGCTTCAAGAGAACCGAGCCCCTCGAGGCGAGGAATAGCGACTCCGTTCCCGCTGCGGTGATTACGATCTCCCGGTCTGGGGCCTCGCCGAGTTTTCCCCATCTGTCGCGAAATCCCGAAATATGGATACTGATCCAGACGGCTAACTACCAGAAAGTAAAAGTGGTTCGAATGGCCTCGTTCTTGCCAGTTCAGAACCGGTCGGCGTGGAAGAGTCAACTGTCGCCAGTAAAGATGACTTGATCACGGCGAGCCGCGGGTCGACATAAAACAGGAAAAGAAGAATACCGATGCCAAGCCGGTACACGGGAGTCGGCAACCTACTCTCCCCAGAGAACTGCGCCATGATCCTCATAGACCATCAGCCGCTGCAATTCGCAGGTGTGCAGAATATCGATGGGACTCTGCTGGTCAACAACGTAGTTGGCTTGGCGAAAACAGCCAAGGTTTTTGGCGTACCGACGATCTTGACGACGGTAATGGAAGAGCGCGGCGGACACCTTGTCAAAGAGGTTCAGGATGTCTTCCCTGATCAGAAGCCGATCAACCGAACCACTCGCAACACCTGGGAAGATGAGCGCGTGGTCAATGCTGTCAAGAAAATAGGGCGCAGAAAGCTCGTTATCGCGGCACTTTGGACCGAGATATGCCTGGCCTACCCCGTGCTCAGCGCCCTCGGGGAAGACTACGAGGTATTCATCGTCACAGATGCCTCAGGCGGTGTCAGCGTGGAGGCGCACGACAGGGCCGTGCAGCGCATGGTGCAGGCCGGTGCCGTTCCCCTCACGTGGATCGGATTCGCAAGCGAACTGCAACGCGACTGGGCACGGGAGAAGACGATAGCGGGAATTGGCGAAATCATGTCGAAGCACGGTGGAAACATAGGCACCAGCCTCGCCTGGGAGTTCCAGCTTTTGGCGACTCATCCGCAAAAACCGGGCGCCTAGTTGCTGGGTGCCCTGGAGAGGAAGATTCTTGTGAACACTACGCTCGGCCAGCTTATGGAAAGAAACGTCTTGGAGGTTTTCGGGGAACGGGATCCCGAGCGCCGGAGGTCGGTGATCAACGAACTCTATACGGAGAACTGCACCTTCTTTGAAGTCAACGATCAGATCGCCGGTCGCGACGCCCTGAACGCAAAGGTGGAGCAAATTCTCAAGGAAGCTCCAGGATTCGTTTTTCGTCTAGCAGGCCCGGCGGAAGTGAATCACGATCTCGGCCGCACACGGTGGCACTTCGGACCGAATGGAGCCGCTCCCGCTGTCATGGGGATGGATGTTGCGGTCTTCAAAGAAGGGCGCATTTGCTCACTGTATGCCTTTCTCGACAAGGCTGCGGGCGATTAAGGTATTTGCACTAACTCGGAAGAAACAGCCATGAATAACGCTACGAACCATACGAAACAAAAGAGGTGAATTTATGACTTCCACGCAAGACGGACAGAGGAAACGTTCCGCCGTAATCACGGGCGCGGGTAGCGGGCTCGGCCGGGACATTGCGCTTGGACTCTCGGCGAAGGACTACCGCGTGTTTGGGACGGCGATATCGTCAAACGAGATCGCGGACCTCAAAAAGGCGTCGCTTGGGGCGGTGAATCTGAGCCAATGCGACATCACCGACGAAGCCGCCGTCAAGGCTTGGGCGGGCGAAGTCACAAGCCAGAGTGAAAACCGCATCGATCTTCTCATAAGCAACGCAGGAATCCTGACGCCCGGGCCGCTGGAGGTTCTGCCGCTTAGCGCTAGCCGGCACGAATTCGAAGTCAATGTCTTCGGCGCTCTCGCCGTTGTGAACGCCTTTCTTCCCGCACTGCGAAATGCGCGAGGGCGAATTGTCCAGGTGAGTACGATGACGGCCACATTACCATTTCCCTTCAACGGTCCGTCAGGAGCATCGAAGGCCGCATTCGACGCGCTCGCCGCCGTCTACCGCGCGGAGCTGAAGCCTTTTGGCGTCGATGTCGTTCTGGCTGTTGCCGGCAACATGAGAACTGGTGGGCCGGCCAAGACGGCTGCTGCCCTCAAGCGAGTCGCAGACCAGATGACATCCGAGCAGCGCAAGTTGTACGGAAAGGCCTTCGATACCTTTGCGACAACCCTCAATAACATGCAGGGCAGCGGCCTCGATTCAGTCTCGGCCGCCAATCGGGTTATCGAGCTTTCTGAGCAAGTACCGGCCCCGAGCCGGGGAGCAGTGGGCGCCGACGCCGAAGAGGTTCTTCGGCTCGTCCGTGAGAAGTCCGATGCCGAACAGGATGCGATGCGCCTACAGATGGTCGGTTTGGAGTAACAATGAGCCGGCCTCAACGCCGATCAGAGCAAGTCTTGGGGCACCTTGCAACTGTTCGGTGTTCGAGATGACTCGCTTGGTTTCCTCAGGATTGTTGGTTCTGGTGCTGGGAGGGGAAACTGTGTTTGCTCAGACAGACTGCCCCACTCGACCACCAGCATATGAGCTGCTCCGGCAGGACGAAGACTACCGGTATCTGGGTAATCCAGCGTGCCGGGACGACTATTGGGATCGCGTCAAATATGTGCCACTTGGTTCGAACGCAGATACATTTTTCACGCTTGGCGGTGAAGTTCGGGAATGGTACGAAGGCTATCGCAACGCGAGTTGGGGATTCGGTCCCCAGGATTCCAATGGTTATCTCCTTCAGCGCCTTTCGATCTACAGCGATATTCACGCGGCGCCTCGTATTCGGTTGTTCGTACAACTCACGAGCGATATAGAAGCAGGACGGAACGGCGGCCCAAGACCGGTGACCGACGAGTCAAAGCTATTTTCTGAAGAAGCATTCGCCGACATCCTCCTATCGAAAGAACCCGGGAATAAATTGGCGTTGCGTCTCGGACGGCAGGAATTTGAGCTCGGGCGGGGCCGCTTGGTGGACGTCAGAGAGGGGCCCAATGTGCGCCAGGCGTTCGATGGCGCCAGCCTGAACTGGAGGGCGTCATCATGGAACATCGATGGATTCGCACTGAAGCCAGTGTTGAACAGAATTGGCGTATTTGACGCGGCGCCCGATCACAGTTCTACCTTTTGGGGAGTTTATGCAGTTCATCCAATGCCGAAGATTGAGGGTGCACACATCGATCTCTATTACCTCAGTCTCGCTCGAAAGGACGCGGCGTTCGATGTTGGTTCGGCTGACGAGTTGCGCCAAACGGTTGGCGGAAGGCTCTCGGGCAGCCGAGGCGGTTGGAGCTATGACAGCGAAGCCGCGTTTCAGGAAGGAAGTTTTGGCACACGAGGCATTCGGGCCTGGGGGACCGGCCACGATACATCGTACACATTTCGATCAAGCCGCCTACGACCGCAGATCGGCGCGAGCGCGCTTGTCGCCAGCGGTAGCCACGGCAATTCAACGTCGGACCTCGGGACTTTGAATCCGCTGTTCCCGACAGGCTGTTACTTCGGCCAGGGCGGGATCAGCCTGCTCGGACCCTCTAATCTCATGGCGGTCGGGCCAAAAATAGCTTTGCAATTCACAAAATCGCTGAGCCTGGTCGCGGACGGCAATGTCTTCTGGCGAACCAGTCTTCAGGACGGCATTTATGGCCTTGGCGTTATTTTGTTGGTTTCCGGGCAAGGTAATTCTGAGCGTTACGTTGGGAGTCAGCCGTCGGCCGGAGTCTACTGGAGAGCAAGCCGTCACCTCTCAGTGTCAGCTGCTTATGCTCACTTTTCCGTAGGCTCATTCTTGATGAAAGCATCGCCGCCAGGCCGAGATGTGGATTACGCCGCTGTATGGACAACGTATAAGTTTTAGGATCTGGTCCCGAGTAGCAGCCGAAAGGTTGCCTACCCGATCATTCGAACGAAAGGAATACACAGCAGGTAGCAATATGGGTCAAACAATTGACGACGCAGTGGTAGACATACTCTTTCGCGAAGCGCGCACGTATACGACGTGGCAGCCGCGGCCGGTGGCCGATCAAACCCTGCGGGATCTCTACGGCATCCTCAAGGGGGCCCCGACCAGCGCGAACACCGCGCCGGCGCGGTTTGCGTTTCTTCGGTCGAAGGAAGCCAAGGAACGACTCCGTCCGGCGCTAGCGCCCGGTAACATCGAAAAGACCATGACGGCCCCCGTCACCGTGATCGTCGCGTACGACATTAAGTTCTACGAGCAACTGCCCAAGCTGTTCCCTCAAAGCCCGGGCATTAAGCAGATGTTTGAGAGTAATCCCCAGTTGGTGGAGGTGACCGCCCAGCGGAATTCCAGCTTGCAGGGCGCATACCTGATCCTGACCGCACGGGCGCTCGGCCTCGATTGCGGGCCGATGTCGGGCTTCGATAACGCCAAGGTGGACGAGGAGTTTTTTGCCGCCGGAAAGCCGTGTTTCGGCTGCGATCAGGAATTCTTTCCTGAGGGGCACGTCAAGTCGAATTTCCTCTGCAACCTTGGTTACGGTGATCCAAGCACGCTGTTCCCTCGACTTACGCGTTTGCCCTTCGAAGAGGCGTGTTCCCTTCTATAAGGTCTTCGGTTAGTCCGTGAGAGATCCGATGCCGAACAGGATGCGATGCGCCTCCAGATGGTCGGCTCGGACTAGTAGTGTCCGGCGTCAACGCCGGTGAAGTCTTAACTTCTTAAGGAGAAATGGCCATGATCGTACTCATCGACCCCGAAGATAGCCGCGCCATTCGTAACAAGGACAACGTTCTTGCCCTCTACGAAATGATGATCAACCAGAAGAAGTCAGAGGAGGCAACGGCCAAGTTCGTCAGTTCGGCATACATCCAACACAACCCCCTGATTCCGGACGGATCTGCAGCACTAGGGCAATTTTTTGGTAAGGTCACCCGCGAACGCGCACGTGCACGCGTCGTCGTCCACCGCGTCATTGCAGTCGGTGACTACGTGTGGGCGCACGTGAATTTTCTGAATCTGTTCAACGACGACCCGCAGGACACGGGAATCGCCGGTGTCGATATTTACAAGATGGACGCCGAAGGAAAGGCGATCGAGCATTGGGACACCTTGCAACTGGTCGGTGACGCGAAAAACTCGGCCCCGCTGATCGCCCAGAATATCCCGCGCGCCAATCCAAATGGAATGTTCTAGAGATTGCCCGACCTCGTCCCCGTCGCAATAGTTCACTCCGGCAAGCCGATCAAGCACCAGCTCTCGTGACTCTTGACGTCCAGCGTGATCGGCTGGGCTGCCGAAGCGCCTCCAAAGATCTGAATTCCGGCGATGGAAACTTGGCAGCGGCCGTCGAAGCCAACGACTCAGACTCCACTGATTTGTCATCGCGAATCGCCATGGCCAATACAGTGAAGTAGATGGGGAGGACGCGCCAATACGTAATGAGGTCTCCTGTAAACATCTGCGCGATCTCGCCCACCCAGAAACAGAAGATCCAGGTTCCGTAGAATGCGGTCCTCCCGTTTTTGCTCCGGGCTGCTCGAAAGCCGAACTTGAGAATCTGTGAATTGAGGGCAACGAATGTAAACAGGCCTAAAGCGCCAGTCTCGATCAGCAGATCCAGAAACGTGTTGTCAACCACCAGGACGTGGCCGGCGACCGCTGAATACGGGAGCGTTTTGTATCCGACCCCCAGAAGGGTTTGCCAGGGATGGAGTTCAGCGAATTCCAGGACGTCACTCCAGCTAAGCAATCGCCCTGAAAGGACACCGTTCGGCGCTGACTGGACATACAGAAAAGAACCTTGAATTCTAGTCCAGTAGTTTTCGCCGAATGCGGGAAAGACGTAGTGCACGGATAAGAGCGCGCACGTCAGGACCAGGGCGATGGCAACCACTGCCCTGGCGTTTCGGACGCGAAGACAGATAAGAGCGAGGCAGGCGCAACCTACGTTCAGGAGCGATCCGCGAGAGTAGGAGAAAATGAGAGCTGCTCCAAGAACCAGGCTGCCGACCGCCGCGGCGATTCGAGAACAAGGCCGCGCATCGCGGCTTGAAACAAACGTAACCAGCGCCATGACCAGGAAGAAAGCGCAGAAGTTTCCGAGCGTGCTCGCCTCATAGAAGACTCCTTGGGCCCGCCGGAGCACAGCTCCATCGAGCCAGACGAATTGCTCGCCATAGCCGGCCGGCGCCGGAAACTGTACATAGAAATCGACGCAAGCGAACAACGCCCCTGCCAACGCTGCGTAAAAGAGGATACGCGCAAGGTTCAGCGAGAACGTCCGCCTGCCCAAAATGTAGAAGAACAAAGCGGGACCAATCAGGAACAGCGCCACGCGGACCGCGCTGCCAAGGGCAATCAGTGGCCCTGAATAGATCGCCGCGAACGCAAGGCTGACGATCAGGGAGCCGCTAAACAGGAGAAGCCACTTCGAAATAGGGTGTATCCAAAGCCTCCATTGCAGCGGCCGCAGACTGGCGGCCACGGCGCCAAGCGGAAGCAGGAGCACGGCGACATGGGGTCCGGAATCGCCAATGGGTATGGGCAATGGAGGCAGCAGGATGCTGCACAGGAGAAAGGCCACCAGCCATCTATCTGTGTGGCTAAGAATCCAGCAAGCGAATGATGGCCCGCATAGTAGGGCCGCAGCAGAACACTTCACGGGAATGGACGGGACGACGGCCAAAACCGTGGCCCAGACGGCAACACCGACCGGTATCCAGTCGTGCGCTGCGAAGCGTGAGATCAATCGTACCACGATCTAAGCCCCGGATGGTGAAGAAGAACGGGCCTGGAATCGCGATTGCGAACTGCTGAACGACAGCAGGAGATACACGAGAGAGGCCGCGAGCGACGCGAGAAACGCCAGCGCCAGATTGAGCCCGATTTTCGGGGAGCTCGGGCGCTCCGGTATGACGCCCGGATCCAGAATTTCGATTCGCTCTCCCCGAAACGCGGCGGAAGCCAGGATGTCGTTGTTTCTGGTGTATGCCGTCTCGTATTGAGCCTGAGCGGTCTGGAGCTCATGGTCGAGGATGTCGCGCTGGTGCTTGCGCTGCTCGAGAAGGATACTATCCCTCTCAATAATCGTGGAAAAGCCTTCGCGCTGGCCGCGTAACACCTGTAGCTCAGCCTTATATGCCACGGCGCTATCCCGCAGGCGTTGAGGGTCGTCCATCGTGCCGTCACTCGAGCCGCCTGCTTTCACCCGCGCTTCCGTATCGGCCAATTGCTCTCCAACTTCCATGAGGTCGCGATCCGCCCGCGACCGAGCTTCGATCGCTCCCGTCAGTTCTGCCTCCAACCTGGCAATCGGCTCTTTGACCAGGTGTTCATCTCGAGCTCTCAGGGCATTCTTCTGGCGGGCCAAGGTACTCTCGAGAACGAGCTGTCCCTCGTTAATCGCCTCTCGAATCGAAGCGGCGTCCAGCGACCGATTCATGGCAACTGTCTTGTCGGCGATGTATTGCGCGAAGCGCTGCGCCATTTGCGGGTCGGCAAGGGTGGCACTCACCTGCAGTATCTTAGTCTCGCGCGGTTTTGTGACCTCCAGAATCTTGCTTTTCAGGTTCTCAATGGCAACTCCCGAATAAAGGGCGCGCAGATTGAGGTCCTGCAAGGCCTGCTCGAATAGACTGTCGCTGTTGGCGAAGTGTTCGTAGGTTTTCAAAGACTCCAGATAGATAGGGCTGACGGCAGTGGTTCCACGAGGGTCATTCCCGGCGGGCGATTCAATCAGCATGGTCACAGTTGCCGTATATTTCTTCGGCAGGAGAAAACTGACTGCGGCCGTGAGTAACACGCAGAGGCCGCAGGAGACGGCCAATACCCGCCAATGCGACGCAATGAACCTGGCAAACGGGAACAAGTCCAGGGTCTCCGAATCATGGCGGCCAGTCTCCGGAGCCATTGCGGGTTCTGTATACGCTGCTGAACTTTCTTGAATTCTCATTGGCGAAAAAGTGCCGTGCCCACTAGAAATAGCTTGACCGCCCAAAACCCCGATCGCAAGGTTCCAAAAGGAAATTTACAGCACCTTTACATTTCCGCCACAAGTCGTCTTACTCAAGAGTGTCACCCTCGAATGTGTGCGGAGAGCTCTGCCTGATGCGATCAGCTTGCCTCCCTAATTTCTTCCTCGCCGGTGCTCCCAAGACCGGCACAACATCGCTCTATCACTATCTGAGACAACATCCTGATATCTATCTGACCGCAGTCAAGGAACCGTGCTTCTTTGCTACCGAGATGCGCCCGGACAACTTCAGTCGGCAATTCGCAGTTTCAATGCGCCAAAGCAGTCTGAATCTGCTGAAGTATCTGGACGGCCCGATGTCCGGCCATAATCCCGGCGGCATCATCACGGATTGGAACCGGTATCTTGAATTATTCAAGAACGTCACAACCGAGACGGCGATCGGCGAGGCAAGCGCGTGTTATCTGTGGTCCGCAAAGGCGCCAGCAAATATACACGCCCAAATTCCAAACGCGAAGATAGTCGTGATTCTCAGAGACCCGGTCGAGCGCGCGTTTTCTCAATATCTGCAGTATGCCGCCGGCGGACTGCTGACGCGCGGCTTCCGGCAGCATGTGGACCTATGCCTGCGCAACAACGCTCCTATCTTCGGTTTACTCAGTCCGTTCCTTGAGTATGGTCTTTACTACGAGCAGGTGAAGCGTTATCTTGACTTGTTTTCGCCCCCGCAGGTGCGCATTTATTTGTACGAGGAAGCATGGCGAAACCCGCAGCAGCTGCTGCGGGATCTTTTTTGCTTTCTCGGAGTTGATGTGCAGGTTGAGGTTGACACATCAGTAAGAAGCCTGCAAAGGCGTGCTCCTAAATGGACGTCCATGCAATATCTGTTGAGGAAATCCGGCTTACTTCCGGTAGTGAAGAGGCTGCTCCCGGCTTCGTTCCAGGAACATTTGCGCGCGGCTTTGTTCAGGCAGAAGTCATCGCTTCAACTCGATCCGAAAGATCGCCAATACGTTATCGAGTATTATCGAGATGACATTCAGAACTTATCGAATCTGCTCGGGCGCGATCTTGGCGCCTGGCTCAAGTAGACTTCTCAGTGAACACGAGCAATCTCAAAAACGTGCTCCGTTGGTTGAGCACGTGCGCGTTGTTTGGCAATTAGAGCGGAATCCAGAGCATCCAGGGCCTCGATGGCTGCTTCCTTCTCCTTGGAATTCGCGGTTTCCTCTATATTTTTTAACGGCACGTCCACGATTCGCCACCGCGACCAGTGGACGTCGGTATGCCGATTCGTCAGCACATACACAGCCATAGCCTGTGCCGACATGGGAGTTATAAAGGAGCCGAGATTCACGCCCCTTTCCCAAACTTCGCTGCTCCATGCCCCGACAGCCGTGCCATCTATCGTCAGCGCGTAGGTGCCGTTCTCGAGTCCCGTGATGCGCAATGGCTCGCGGTTAAGCGCCTCCATCACATCAGAGCTCTGAATCGCCGCCGCTAAGGCGCCATCATGGGCGGCAGCGACCATCGGCCCGAGTGGAAGCGGGAGCGCTTCATCACGCTCTGTCCACGACAATGGCGGCCCAATCTTTACATTGTCGATACTGGCAAACTCGCACTGCGTCGCCTTGCCGGTTGTGGAATCGATCGTGACGGCTGTAACTACCGGCCGCGCATGCCAGCTTTGGAGTAAGGCTTCGGCCATGATCAAATGACCAGCGAAGCCGGGATGTACGCGGTCCGGAATGATCTTCAACGCATTGTCCGGATCTACGGCTTGGAGTTTCCGAATCAGAGCGGCGACGGGAGTATTGAAATCCGACACGTCAAGGTTGGCTTGGTGGGCATAAGCATTGATCCACTGGCCGTATCCCGCGAGAACCGCGTTATATCCATCAGGCTGGATCGTAAGCGGCCGGGTGACATCATCGAATGGAGAAGGCTCAATGGCCGTGATGCGGAGCAGCGGGCGAGCGGCGCGCATCGCTTCGATAATGTGTTTGAAGCCGGCCTGGAACGCCGCATCATCTGATGCCTGGTGGCCGGCGTACCGGCCGTCATTCATGCCTAATAGGATCGTCATTACAGTAGGGTCGTAGGCGATCACATCGCGTTCCAGGCGTACGTCAATTGAGCCCCCCTGGCCGCCGCTCACGGTGTCTCCGCTCCATCCCGAGTGCACAAACGTGACATTGAGCTTGGGATATCTCGTAATCACAAAGGCTTCGACCAGGGTGTCGTATATCCGGTGATCGGTGATGCTATCTCCGAAAAAGACGACTCGATCGCCAGGCCTCAGATAGAACTCCGCGCCGGGTTCAAGGGCAAGAGAAGCGCCGCAAAGTAAGAGTAAATAGATCCACAGAAACGCCCGACGCATTCGTGTTATCAGCGGCACGCTAGAAACAGCTTGACCAACCCAAACCCCGATCGCAAGACCCGGGGGCGAAATTCACAGCACCTTTACATTTTCCGCACAAGTCGCTCTCGCCCCAGGTGTCACGCTCGAATCTATGCAAAGAGCTGCGGTCTGTGCGACTTTTGGGTCAGCGGTTTCGATTCTGTTCTCCATCTCCCTTTCGCAGATCCTTTTGGGGTCAGCCATTGTTTTGCTTCTTGCTTCAGGTGAAAAACGGCACTTTCCGCCCATTCAACTGCCGCTATGCCTGTTCCTCTTACTGACAATGCTGGCGGTTGCGTTTTCAGCAGATCCGATTGCTGGACTGGTTCAAATTCGCAAGTTCTTTGTATTCGGCATGGCCCTGGCCGTGGCGAGCACCTATAGAACGCTCAGCCACGTCTGGTGGACCGTCGCGGGGTGGGGCCTCGTGGCTGCTATCTCGGCACTACGGGGCATGTGGCAGTTTGTCCAACGCTATCGCGAGGCTCATCAGACAGGATCGGACTATTACGAATTCTATCTGGATTCGCGCGTCACCGGGCTCGCCAGCCACTGGATGACCTTTGGCGGAGAGCTCATGATTGTCCTCCTCATGTTGGCGGCATTAGTGCTTTTCGCGCGTAACACAACGTTCAGAATGCTCGCGGGTCTCGTCTTGCCTGTCCTGGGGTTAGCCCTGATTTTGGGGTTGACGCGGGGCATTTTTCTTGCCGGCGTGCCTGCGGGCCTTCTGTATCTGCTTTGGAACTGGAAACGATGGAACATCGCCCTCGTGCCGGTGGCGGGCTTGGCGCTGTTCTGGGCCTCGCCGCCTCATGTCAAGGAGCGAGTACGGTCAGTGATCCAGCCGCATGGCATGGATGACTCGAATCAGCGCCGCATTACTCTAACCCGAACAGGACTGGCTATGATTCGGGCCCACCCGTGGCTTGGCCTCGGGCCTGAACAGGTCGGGCCGCAGTTTCTTCAATACGTCCCGGCCGATATTCCGAGGCCGCTTCCCAAGGGCTGGTATGGCCATCTTCACAACGTGTATCTACAGTACGCCGCGGAGAGGGGAATACCGGCGTTGATGGTCATGTTGTGGATCCTGGCGAAGATCATGATTCATCTTCATCGCGCCGCAATCCATCTACGCCCCAGCCCCGCGGCGTGGGTGCTCTATGGAGCCGTGGCCGCTGAGATCGGAGTTCTTGCCGAAGGTTTCTTCGAGTACAACCTGGGCGATAGCGAGGTGCTCACGATGTTCCTGGTTGCCGTGACTTGCGGATATGTCCTCGAGTGGAGCGCTCAAGAAGAGCTCAGTCGCGCCCCCTCCGTTCGGCAGCTTTTCGTCTCCCCTGCACCCGCGGTACAGCAGGCAAGCTGGTGAGAGACTCATGCCTCCTGTAACTCGAGTTACGACGCTGCCGCTCTTACGAAATACGGACTGGATGCAGGATGAATGTGACCCAGCCCGCTGAAATCGAGCGTAGCTTTGCGGGTAGCCGCCGCACCAGCGCGAACTGGCTCTTCGCCAGCGAGAGTTCGGCTCGGAACGCTTTGATGGTCAGCGCCCTAACCGTTGCGGTGAAGATCGCGGGAGCAGCGAAAATAGCGCTCAGCGCGAGAGTTCTTGGTCCCGGAGATGAACTTGACTCGTACCTGGTCGCTTTTCTGTTGCCGTCCATTCTTTGCGATGTTCTTGCTGGCTCTCTGACGCCGGCCTTGATTCCAGAACTGGCAAGCGGGACTAATCCGAGCACAGAACGCACCAGAGCGGACCGCGTTTTCTTCCTCGCCTGTATCGGAGTTTTCGGCATCGCGATGCTGATTGCGGCGAGCACATCAACCTGGATTCTTCCGGGAATCGCGCATGGCTTTTCAGCCTCGAAACTGGAACTTACCCACAGCCTTCTTATTCTGATGGTCCCGATGATTCCACTGAGTGGCTTGAGTGCCCAGTGGCGAGCAGTTCTCAACCATAAAGGGCGTTTCCTTCTCAGTGCCGGATCCGCGATCATGACGCCGCTGCTTGCGAGTGTGTTTCTGATGAATGGCCGGGGCATCAACGCACTGGCGCTCGGCACAGTGCTTGGTTCTGTTGCGGAAGCTTGCCTCTTGGGTGCTGGTCTTGTGCTAAGCGGCACCTCGGTGTTGCCGCAAATCCAACCAGGCTTCGGTATTCGCCGCTGGCTATCAATCGGCTACCTGCCTCTCCTCTTTGCAAGTGCACTGGGCGCGGGCTCGAGCCTGATCGATCAGACACTCGCGGCAAGCCTAGGGCCCGGCAGCATCTCGGTACTGAACCTGGGCACCCGTTTGGCGACGGTGCTGTTGGCAATCGGCCCGGCATCGGTCGCAACTGTGCTTCTGCCGAAATTCTCAAAGCTGATCGCGGACGCCGATTGGGTCGAGCTTCGGCGCTTGGCGCGTATGTCCACGCTGATTGGGATGCTCCTGATGATTCCTCTGTCGGTGGCGGGTGTATGGTCCGCGAAGCCTCTGGCGGAATTGGCGTTCCTTAAAGAAAGGCCCGAGCCGATCGGACTCATCGCCACAGTTCAGGCGTTTTCGTTCTTACAACTGCCTTTCGTGATGGGCAGCGTTATTCTTAGCCGCTTATTAGTTTCACTGCGGCAGGCGGGGAGCTTATTACTCTTGACCGGTTCAGCGCTGGTTCTGAAGGTGGTGCTGGGTCTTTCTCTGGCTCATGTTATGGGTGTAGCCGGTCTCTCTCTCTCCATAAGTTGCGTTCAGTTGGCCGTGTTCCTGATGACATTGCGGCTTGCCTTGCGGGCCGAAATGCAGATTAGCCAGTCTGATTGTTTGTGCCTGGCCGATTTTACAGGATCTTTACAAGACGTTGGCATGGAACGCGCAACAAAAAAACTATCGTAGGCGTGGGGGCCGGCAGCCAATGCTCTGGCGCAACAACCTCAAAATTGAGAAATTGGAGACAACCGTTGTGACTGAGACGATGCTTGTTTTGACCGGGTGCGCATGGGAGCGCAAATACCGCGTAGGAATTCTATTGCTCGCCATGGCCAGCGTGGCTGGCGCCCTCCGCGCGCAAGTGGCCTCCGCCACGCTGCTCGGCGAAGTGCGCGACGAATCTTCCGCGGTCGCACCCGCCGTCACCGTCACGGCGCGGCACGATACCACTGGCTTCGTACGCACCGTGGTAACCGATTCGCTCGGCGCCTACCGCATCGGCGAATTGCTTCCGGGCGAGTACACGGTCACCGCCGAAAAATCCGGCTTCCACGCTCTCGAAGTGAAGGGAGTTTCGATCGAGGTGAACCAGAAGGCTCGGCTGGACATGGTCCTGAAACTCGGAGAGAAGCGGGATATCGTCGCCGTTGACGCTCAGGTTTCTCCCGTGCAAAGCGATGACGCCACGGAGGGCTACCGCCTCGATTCCTCCCAGATCAACGCCCTCCCGCTCGCAGATCGCAACGTCGTCTACCTGGTTACCCTCGGTCCCGGCGCCATTCCGCGCCAGCTTAGCGGTTTCACATCCGACCAGATCAACGCGGTGCAGGCCAATCGCGGTCTCACTGCTCTGAATGCACCCATCAACGGCGCACGCTCCTACATGAACGCATTTCTGCTGGACGCAGCCAACGACACCGACCGCAACACGTTCGCCATTGCCGTCGAACCGCCCATGGAGTCCGTGCAGGAGTTTCGCATGCAGACGTCCGGCTCTTCGGCCGAGTTCTCGCAGGCCGCCGGCGGCGTTATGGATGTAGTCACCAAAGCGGGCACGCTCGCCTGGCACGGCAGCGCGTTCGATTACATCATTAACGACGCGCTCGACGCTGAAAGTTATTTCGACAATCCTCAGCTTCCGCGTCCCCTGTTCCATCAGAACCAGTTCGGTGGTTCGCTCGGCGGCCGCGTCCCCAAGCTCGATAAGACGTTCTTTTTCCTGGCCTATGAGGGATTGCGCGGCCAGTCCTCCGCCCCGGCGCAGGCGTTGGTGCCGGACGCGACCATTCGCACTGGCAACCTCGCCGGCCGCAGTCCCATCTACAATCCCTTCAGTCTGGACGCTTCGGGAAATCGCGTGCCGTTCCCGGATAATGTCATCCCGTCCTATCTCATTGATCCCATCGCATCCAAGTTCTTGAGCACCTACGAGCCGCTGCCTAACGTCAACAACCCCAACGACAACTATCTCGATTCCACTCCCAGCCAGAACAGCCACGAGACGTTCTCGGGCCGGCTCGATCATGAGTTTCGCGACCAAAGCCGCTTCTTTGCCCGCTACACTTTGAACAATGAAAACAACGTGCTCGCCGGTAACTTTCCGGAGCTGCCGGATAACGAGAGCCTGCGTGCCCAGCAAGCCGCCATCGGCTTCACCCGGAGCAGCGCGACCTGGATCAACGAGGCGGGGCTGAGCTTCACGCGCCTGAAGGTTTTCGACACGCCGCAAGCCGCCTTCAACCAAGACCTGGCCGGGCAGCTCGGCCTCCCCGCAGCCTCCGGCGGCAATCCGGCCAACTTCGGCTTGCCCTACTTCCAGATTGAGGATTTCTCGACCGTAACCGACGCGCCCAACCTGCCCCAATTGCAGCGTGACAATCAATGGCAACTAACCGACGGCTTCTCGTTCACGCGCGGCCGCCACACTCTGAAGACCGGCTTTCAGTGGATGCACGCAGGCGTGAATTATGAGCAGAGTAATTTATCGCGCGGCGAGTATATTTTCACGGGTGCATTTACTGCCTCGAACCCCAACAACACAGCCTCGACCGGCGATCCGTTCGCCGATTTTCTGCTCAGCCTGCCGCAGGATACCAGCCGCACTGTAGGCACTGCACAAGGCTATTTGCGCAACAGCACGTACGCCGCCTATTTTCAGGACGACTGGCGTGTGGCCCCGGGGTTCACCCTGAATCTCGGCGTGCGCTATGAATTCTTCGGGCCGTTCAGCGACGCGCGCAACCAGCTTCTGAACCTCGATTACTCGACGTTGCCGAATCAGCCTCAACTCGTCACCGTTCCCACCGCCAGCACTCCGAATTACCTCAACTTCGCCCCGCGCGCCGGACTCGCCTGGACGCCGCCGATGAGCCTGTGGCAGGGACGCAAAATGGTTTTCCGCGCGGCATACGGAATCTATTACAGCCCAGGGATTGCAACCGAGGCTTACAACCTGGTGTTGAATAACATACTCACGCAGAACAACGCCACCAGCGGAGTAAACCCTTTGTTGACCATCGAAAACGGATTTCCGCAAACCCCGAGCACCGGCTTCGCCACGCTCTATGGACTCGATAGGCATGCGCCGACGCCTTACGTGCAGCAGTGGAACGCCGGCATCCAGCAGGAACTGCCGGCCAAAATCCTGTTCGAAGTGGCTTACGTAGGCTCGAAGGGCACCGATCTCGGTCTTTACCGCCGCTTCAACACTCCCGCCCAGGTCGAGACCGGCGCGGATCTCCCGCCGCGCCCCGGCGATCTCCAGTCGCTGCGCACCTGGCCCGGCCTCGGACCGATCATTCAGGTCCAGCACATTGCCAATTCGAACTTCAATTCCCTGCAGCTCAAAGCTACCAAGAGCCTGGGGAAAGGCCTGTCATTCCTCACCAGCTTTGTGTGGTCCAAATCCCTGGATGATGCCGACTTGCCCATCGCCGGTCTTTTCGATGCCGCCGGGGCGCAGGACGAGCGGAATCTCCATTTGGAATACGGCCCGTCATTTTTCAATGTGCCCCGCCGGTTCAGCGCCGGCTACACCTACAATCTGCCCAGTGTTTCGGGCTTCCTGCGCCCCGTGGTCCGCAACTGGCTAACCAGCGGCATCGTCACGTTGCAGGATGGAACGCCTGAAAACCCGTTCTATTTTTCCGAGGATTTCGCCAATTCCGGAACGCCCAACCGGCCCAATATCGTGCCCGGCCAGGGTATTACCTTGCCAGCAGCTGAGCGCACGGCCAGCGAGTATTTCAATGTCAACGCCTTTAGCCAGCCCGCGCCGTATACCTTCGGCGATGCCGGCCGCGATATCCTCCCCACCCCGGGCAACGTGGTCTTCGATCTTTCACTGGCGCGCCGTTTCTATATCCGCGAAGCGCAGACCATCGAATTCCGCAGCGAGTTCCTAAATGCGTTCAATCATCCGAATTTTGGAACTCCCGGCCCCTACCCTGATTTCGGTCCGTTTTTCGGCCAGATCCTGACCACGGGCCAGCCCCGGCGTATTCAACTCGCGCTGCGATTCGAGTTCTAGGTGCGGTGAGAAAGGTTCATGCCACTACCTTCTCCTCCTGAAGCACCACGCCTTGATTCCGGGCGCAGCGCCTGGATAGTGAGCCGTTACGCGGACGTGCATGCGGCGCTACGCGAGCCAAGTTTCCTCCAAGCCTCGGCGCAAGGTAAGACAACAAGCACAGCCAATCACATTGACCGCTCCGAGAGGCATGCCGGGCTGCAAACGGATCTGGACCGCATGAGCACCGCGCTGCGGCGTGCGCAGATGATCAGCCTTGCCCGGACCATCATGAGTCAAGCGGCCTGTCGACAGCCCGCAGATACCGGCGTAGATATCGTCAAGGACTTCATACATCCGTGGACCACCTCCGTCATGTTGAATTTGAGCGGAGCCGATCCTGCTTTGGAACATCGCTTGCGCGCCATTGCCGGTCTGGTGTTCCACAGGCGCGAAAATGACGGCAGCTCCTCGATACAAAACAGCCCTGGGCGATCCTTTTCACAACGCTGGTTCAAGTGGCGCCGCAAGAATGCTGAAGCGTATCTGGACCGCCTGAGGGACAGCGGCCGGATGATCTTGAGTAAATCGATGTTTTTCGGCCTTGCCCATACAACGCCGGCTTTTCTTGCGAAAGCCTGGCTTGCCTTGCTCCTCCATCCAGATCAGATGGCCAAGCTGCTCGCAGAACCCCACTGGATGCCGAGCGCCGCGGAGGAGTTGTTGCGATATGCAGGCATCGTGCACACTCTCTATCGCCGGGCAACCAGGGACGTCATCCTGGGCGAAGCTCACATCGCCAAAGGTGACTTCATTATTCTGAACCTGGAATCCGCGAATCGGGACCCTGCCAAATTCGATTCACCCCACCGGTTAGATATCACTCGGCAGCCGGGGGGAAATCTAGGGCTCGGAGCAGGGCCGCACGCATGCCTGGGAGCTGCGATAGTCCGCATCGCCTTTTCGCTCACGACCCCGATATTTGTCGAAGCCGATCCAAGTATTGAAGCGAATGCTCGCGTCGTATGGACCGCCGACACCTCGGTACGGTGGCCTCTGGTGATCCATGCGCGGCTACGGAAGCAACCTGTAGAGCAAGTCGATTTTACAGGATCTTTACAAGACGTTGGCACCGGACGCGCAGCAAGAAAACTATCGTAGGCCTTGAGGGACAGTCAGCCAATACTTGCGTCGCGACCCTCAATTCAATTTCACAGGAGAGAGCCTTTGACAGAGACGATGCCTCCGCCCACCAGTCGCTCGCTGGAGCGCATGAATGACCCTTTACTGGTTCGAACTAAGTTGACTCACGAGTGCGAGATTTATCCCTACGGCTTTCCGGTGCGCCTGGCCTCGAACTCGCCCCTCGTGATGGAAGCAGCCAGGATTAGCTGGGGCACATACCAACAGCACTTCTCGACGCCGCCGCTCGATGTGCGCTGTCTGGTGAGCGATTCGGAAAAACCGGCGTGCGTCGAGCCTCCCGTCTTTCGGTCTCAGCAGCATCTGCTCAGCATCGTCGCCGACTCTGAGAACTTTGCCTGCCTCGACCTCGAGCGGGATTTCAGCTTCGGCTGGGTCTCCAGAAAGACCGCCGAAAGCACCGAGTACTTTCGCCAGTGCTTTCTGGATGTGATGATTTATCCGCTTCTCGAGATAAAGTATCTCGTCACTCTGCATGCTGCTTGCGTTCTCTTCAACGGACGGGGTGTGCTGTTGACGGGGGAAGCTGGGGCGGGGAAGTCCTCGTTAGCGTACGCTTGCGCAAGGCGAGGATGGACATTTGTCTCAGACGACGCGAGCATGTTCTTTCGAGATGCCGAAACACAAGAGGTGATCGGACACTCTCATCGGTTTCGATTTCGTGAGCCCGTCGGAGAACTCTTTCCGGAATTTCTAGGACTTCGCAGCACCTTGCGAGCGTACAACAAGCCAACCATTGAGGTGAAAACAACTGGTCTGCCCATCAAAATCGCTTCGTCGGGCTGTGTAGATTTCATTGTTTTTCTGAACCGGCGCGACTTTACGTCCGGCCCGCCTCGTTTGATCCGGTTGGACCCCGAGCAAGCATGGGAGCGATTAATCACTTCCATATGGGCAGTTCAATTGCCGGCGTTGGACGAAAGAGTGGAGGCACTTGGCCGGTTGCTGAGCAAGCCAATTTATGAAATTCAATACGGGCCTTTAGATACTGCGATCGATACGTTAGAACAACTGGTCCGGGAAAGCGAAGTGCGCCTGGACTAATGGAATGGAGACTTCGGTCACATGCGCGGCAGCGCTTCCAATAACGCCAATTGCCCCAGAAATGGAAGCCGGCGAACTTCCTCAATACGAAGCAATAGGAGTTTCAACGTTTGTCGCCGCCGCCCTCGAGGCAATGCGTTTTCGCGATAGGTCAACAGAGCGCCTTCGTAACATACCTCCTCACCAGTGGCCGGATTTTGTAGCCTGGGCGGAAGTTCGCCAAGTGGCCTTGGCGATTTCAGGGCTATGTGGGGACATGCTGCCGCCGAGCGAATGGGCCCTGCTGGCTCGGCGTAGCGCGGCATTTAGGTCTCGCATGTCGAGAATTCGGGCCGATCTTCGCGAGATCTCCTCGGCGCTCGCGTCTGAGGGAATTGCCTTCGTCGTTCTCAAGGGATTCACTCACACACCCGACCTGACTCCGAACCCGCTTTGGCGGGCACAAGGCGACATCGACATTTGGTGCAAAGGAACGAATGCGAGGGCGGCCTTCGAGGTCCTGTGCAATCTTGGTTATACCCCCGTGTCCTCCCATAGTAAGCGGCATTTGCAACCGCTTATGCGAGAACAGAATTGGCATTGGGATGGAAACCTGGCTTCTGTCCCGATCTCTGTTGAGATTCACGAGCATCTCTGGGAAGAAGGGGCTGAGTACGCGGGCACCCCTGACGAAACTGAAATTTGGAATCGAACCCTTATTCGGGCTTTCGATGCCGACTCCTACCGAGTTCTTAGTACCGGCGATTTGGTTTCGTTCGCGGCTCTTCACTTCTTCTTACACCTGGTAAATGGCGACCTTCCGTTGCAGCGTGCCTGGGAGATCGCAAATTTTCTCCACACCACGGCCGGCGACGACCCCTACTGGGCTGGCTGGGATTCATCGCGTTCGCCAAAACATTGGGTGATCGAACTAATAGTCTTTCAGCTCGTCGAACGCTGGTTCTGTTGCCGTGTGCCGGACCGCGTTGTCGAAGCGTCAAAACGCCTGCCTGAAGACGCGCTGTTCTGGCTAAGCGAATTTGCGTTCGAACCCCTAAAAGCACAAAGCGACTCAAATAAGAACTATTTCTGGCTGAACTGGTGCTTACTACGCCGCTGGAGAGATAGATTCGCCGCTGCCCAAAAATGTTTTGCGCCTGTCGGGCTGCCAGTGTTTATTGATCGCGTGGAGGGCAAGCTGCCCGAATCTGGCGTGAACCGTTTACGGTGCGGCAGAGACACCTTTCGCTCCCGGACAAGGCATCACATCGCAGCCTTGCAACCGACCCTGAAAGGCGGCGTGCTTTGGATTGGGCACGAGTTCGGGCTGGAAAGGGGCTTTCTACGCTTTCTTGTGTCGTGCGCCCTGTTTGACATTGGCGAGTTTCTCTTCGTGATCCTGTTCAGCTTTTACCTGCTCGAGATGGGATTCCGGGAGGATGCCCTAGGGCTCGCGGCTGCCGGCATGTCCGCGGGAATGTTGGCGGGAACACCGCTTGCCACCTTCATCGCGCACCGCTTCGGACTCAGAAATGCCATTGTGATTGGCGCGCTAGGTTGCAGCCTCGCGTCGCTGCTGAGAATCGCCTTAACCGCCGGCGCCGGCCTCTTTGTTTTCGGTTTCATGAATGGCGCCTGCTTTTCGTTCTGGGCCGTAGCCTTCATTCCTGCCATCGCCGGCCTGAGCCGGGCAAAACACCGCTCCTTTGCCTACGGGCTCGCAACCTCGCTCGGCATCTCCATCGGAATCTTCGCGGGCCCTGTGGCCACCCGCCTGCCCTCGGTTCTCCACGCCGCATTCGCACTCGGCTCATTGGACGCCAAGCGCACCGTGCTTGTCATCGGTTCCGCGTTGACCGCGCTGGCTGCCTTCCCGGTTCTTAGTCTGAACATGGGCGCGCCGCTGAGTGATGAGATCAATCGCCCGGCGCTCGCGAGAGGCAGATTTATTGCCTTTTTCGCGGCAGGCGTCTTTTTGTGGATGTTGGCGACCGGCTCGTTTAACGCCTTCTTTACGCCCTTCTTTTCGCTGCAAGTCGGCCTTTCGATGGTTCAGATCGGGACGTTATTCGCGGGCGGGCAGGCGGTGCAGGTCATCGCAACGCTACTCGCGCCACTGTTGGTGAGGCGGATCGGCGAAGCCAGGTATGTAGCAATCACCGTGGTTTCCACCGCCGCGATGTTAGGGCTGCTCGCCAGAGGACCGGGCCGAACCGCCACAAGCAGCCTCTACCTGGGTTACGTCGCTCTTCAATATGCAACTGAGCCAAGCCTCTTTGCCTGGATCATGAATCGCGTTTCACAGAAAGAGCGAACTCACGCAGCCGGTTTGCTCTTCATGACGATGTCCATTGCAGGAGTTTTGGCAGCCGCGGTCAGTGGGAGGCTCATTGTACGGTCAGGCTACTCGCCGGTTTTATTTGGAGCCGCCTGCCTCGCGGTCCTTGCTGCGCTGTTCTTCGGATGGGCATCCCGGCAAAACCGGAGCCAGCCATTAGCAGACGTTTTACAAGAGGGTAACAACTGAAATTCATTACTCTCCTAGCATTGCCTTAGCGGCTTGAACTCTCGGCCGCCAAGGAGATGGAATGACCTGCGAAGGGCAATGCATAACCAGGAGACAGATCTCAGTTCGTGCAATCTACGGACTCACTTCGATAGTGGGCGCATTTCTTGCCGCACCCGCTGCCCTGTACATTTTTTCGGCGCCGGGCTCGAACAGAAAGACCGGCTGGATCGATGCCGGTGAAGTCAGCGCCCTAAGGCCTGGAGTTCCGGTTCAAGTACCCATCCAGCGCATTTGGCTGGACGGGTGGAGATTTCGCAGTGTACGCGAGAGCGCCTGGGCAGTTGCCGGCGCCGACCGATCGATCACTGCCTTCTCGTCGGCCTGCACGCATCTGGGTTGTGCCTACCGGTGGCGGGAAGACAAAGCGCTCTTCGAGTGCCCTTGTCACGGCTCCTGGTTCTCGAAGTCCGGCCAGGTAGTGTCAGGCCCGGCGCCCCGCGCGCTGGATCAGTACGACGTAAAGGTGGATGGAAACCGGTTGTGGTTGGGGCCATTGCGGCGCGGACAGGATCGAAAAGGCTGAAATGAAACGGGTAGCGGAGTGGATTGAGCAACGTACCGGATTGCATTCTGCGTTCAGGGCGTTCGCCGACGAGGAGATTCCAGCATCCTGTGGCTGGGCCCAGGTCTTCGGCAGCGTCACACTCTTTCTTTTCCTCACGCAAATATTCACCGGAGTCTTGCTGACGCTGAACTATGCGCCATCGCCCGGCGAAGCTTACGAAAGTGTCCTTTACATTACGCGCTCTGTCAGCAATGGAAGAATGATTCGTGGCTTGCATCACTGGGGAGCCAGCATGATGATCATTGTGCTGGTCCTGCATGCCTCCCAGGTGTTTCTCTATGGTGCCTATAAGAAACCGCGTGAAGCCCTTTGGATCACCGGCCTGCTGATGTCATTCCTGGTCCTGTCATTCGGTCTCACCGGTTACCTTCTGCCTTGGGATAACAGGGCGTATTGGGGCACAGTGGTTGTAACTCAGATTGCTGGTCAAGTGCCGCTGGCGGGCGGCTACCTGCAAAACATGCTCGGCGCCAGAAACGGAATAGGCGCGGTAACGTTTTCCCGGTTCTATGCCTTGCACACCATCATTCTTCCGGCCGGAACTGCGTTGCTCGCCGTTCTCCACATCATGCTGGTCCGCAAGCACGGCGTAACGCCCGCCCCCGGCGACGAGAAGCGGCCGAGAAAACGATTCTATCCCGAGCAGGTTCTTCGCGACTCGGTCGCTATGTTCGTGGCTTTTGCTCTTTTGTTCCTGGCTGCCGCGTTTCTGGATCTTCCGTTAGAGCGCGTGGCCGATCCAAGCGACGCTACTTACACGCCCAGGCCGGAGTGGTATTTCCTTTTTCTTTTTCAGACACTCAAACTTTTCCAAGGCCGCGCGGAGCTTGTGGGAACCATCCTGCTTCCGACGCTTGCCGTAATCGCCTTGATGGCGATTCCTTTTCTGGATCGCAGCCGGGTTCAGCGGGTGAGGCAACGAACTTTAGCAATTACAACCGTGGTCTTCTGTCTGGCAGCCTGGAGTTCGCTAACGATTGCAGCAGTTCGTGGCACGCCGCCCGCTCGGGGAGTCACCTCGTCCGCAGCCAAAAGCGCAAAGATGGTCTGCTTCGGAGCCGAAGAGCTGGCGGCCTTGGGATACTTTCGCCAGCAGGATTGCACGCGGTGTCACAACCTTTTGGATGGAGATCCCAAACCGGGCCCAACCCTGGCAGGTCATCAAAACCAGCAGTCGGGAGTATGGCTTGAGGAACACCTCAAGAGCTCACTGCAGGAGAGTGAACAGACTGGGACGGCAAAGCCTCCGCTATCGGCCCCCCAGCTCAATGCATTGCTCGTGTTTCTTCCCCGGCTTACTCCCGAGAAAGCCTTTGCGCTGAGTGACGTCCCGGCGAGCCTGACCGCTGGAGCGGACGCATACGTTTCGCATCTATGCGCAAGCTGCCATCGAATCAACGGCGAAGGCGGCGAAAGCGGCCCACCACTGAATGGACTCGCTGCTCGGCGCTCTGAGGAGTGGGTAAGGGGACACTTTCGGTCACCTCGCGCTTATACGCCAGGCTCAATCATGCCGGCCTACCACCTGTCGCAGTCCGAGGAAGATGCGCTGGCTTCCTACCTTTTCCAGCTCCCCTAAGGGTTCGCACTCCCAGTCGATGCGGAACCAACACCAGGCTCGAAGATGCTTCACAAAACGTTTACAACGACTGAACACAATAACAGCCGGAATCTCCTAGCCTTTACTTGTGCTCAGTTTGATACAGAGAAGCGACGTTCGCTCGCAAGAGTCAACCACCCTGCCGGTCGCCGCTAACAGTGCCGAGACAGCTACTTCCCAGCCGGGTTCTCTTGTAACTTCATCGGGCCATTTGTCTACGGTTTTCTGGGTCAAGCCCCGGCCGCGGTCTTTCTTGTGGCAAGCGGTCAGTTTCGCTGAGCGCGCCGTGGCGCTTGTGCTATCGGTCGCCTCTCTTCCCGTTCTCCTTTGCAGTGCGGCGGCTGTCGCGGCCTTATCGAGGCGGGCGCCGTTCGTCGCGCACAGGCGGCTTGGATTGTCGGGCCGCTCGATCTGGGTTTGGAAGCTTCGGACTATGTGGGGGCCCTGCCAGCGGCTGGCGCTATGGCCGATGTTGTTTGAGCTCTTGCCGGACACCTCGGTTCCCTTGAAAAAGGCCGAGGGCGATCCACGAATTACAAGTCGCTTCGCGTCGTTTCTGCGTAAGTACTCAATTGACGAACTGCCGCAGCTTTGGCAGGTCGTGGCAGGGCAACTGGCGCTGGTTGGACCGCGGCCTCTAACCGAAGCCGAGATATCGCGCTATTACGGCCTCGCTATGGCGAAGACTCTTCTGAGCGTAAAGCCGGGAATTACGGGTCTTTGGCAAATCAGTGGCAGGAACCGGCTGTCCTACGAGCAGAGGAAGAAGCTCGACCAGTACTTGCTGGATAAGTGGACTATGGCGCTCTACCTGAAGATTTTATGGTCGACCCTATTTTGTGTCTTCACGGGTAAGAACGCGCATTAGTGGCTGCCTCATGAGAATTTTTTGTCTCGATCAGTTTGCGCAACTCGGCGGAGGTCAGCTCTGCTTGTTGGATCTCGTTCCTGCTTTTCTGGCAAACGGCTGGAAGGTACAGGTCATGCTTCCAAACGAAGGAGAGTACTCCGCCAGACTGCGGGCATTGAACTGCCAAGTGACAGACTTGCACCTGGCGCCCCTATCGAACCGGCAAAAGACTTTCACGGGCCGATCTGCCTACCTAATATCGGTCCTGCGCATAACCGGACAGTTACAGCGAGTGCTCGGAGCGTGGCGACCCGATTTGCTCTACGTCAACGGTCCGCGGGTGTTGCCGGCGGCCGCCTGGATTTCGCGGCGGGAAAGAATACCACTGATCTTCCACGCGCATCATCGGATAGCCGAGCCCTCTGCGCTGCGCATTACCCAATCGTCGCTGAATGCCGCGCGCGCATCCGTAATCGCCTGCTGTTCTTATGTGGCTTACAGTTATTCGCCGAGAGTGCCGCAAAGCCGCATCCGGGTGATCTACAACGGCGTCAGTGACCAGAAACAGTTATCCATCAGGACCGCCTCGCCGGCGACTAACGTGGGAATCATCGGAAGGATTGATCCAGAGAAAGGCCAGCTCGATTTCGTTCTGGCTGCCCGGCAAGTCGCCCATCGGTTTCCGCATATTCAATTTCACGTGATTGGCTCGCCGCAGCTCTCGCTCTCGGGGTATGCCGATCGAGTGCGGAAAGAGAGTGAGGGTCTGCCAATTTGCTTCCACGGGTGGCGCGACGATATGGCAAACGTGCTGCGCTCACTCGACTTACTGGTTGTCTCTTCGCCGTACACGGAGGCAACACCGCGAGTAATACTGGAGGCGTTTTCGGCCGGCGTGCCAGTGCTCGCATATGCTCTGGGAGGAATTCCGGAGATCATCGACGATAACTGGACAGGCTTTCTGACGAAGCCCACGCCGGAAGCGCTGGCCTCGCGCATGGTTGAGGTTCTCGAGACCGACGTCGATTTACTCCATCTCCTCGCTCAACGCGCCCGATCCGTGTGGCAGGAACGCTTCCATATCGACCGTTGGCGCGAGGTGGTGTGTGACTACGTGACTGCCGCCGTGCGGCCGAGCTCCGTCGCACTCGGCGCGAAGCAATCGCAGGTGACCACATGAAATGCGCGATTGTCCACTATTGGCTGCTCGGCATGCGGGGCGGCGAAAAGGTGGTGGAGGCTCTTTGCAAGCTTCTCCCAGGTGCCGACATCTTCACCCTGTTCTACGACCCGGAAGCCACCTCGCATCTCATCCGGTCGCACCGGATCTATCCTTCGGCGCTGAATTCCTTTCAGCGGTTCCACCGGCACATGTTACCGCTCATGCCGGCCGCTTTGGAATCCCTGGACCTGCGAGGCTATGACCTCATTATCAGTAGTGAATCCGGTCCTGCAAAAGGAGTGATTACGCCTTCCCGGGCACGCCATATTTGTTACTGTCACTCGCCAATGCGTTATCTGTGGGACCTCTATCCAGACTATCTCCACGATTGGACACGAAGTAGTTCCAGGCGCGCGTTGTTAGCCTTTGTCAGTAACTATCTGCGGGTCTGGGATTTCGCAAGCGCCGCGCGTGTCGACCACTTCTTCGCGAATAGCCGCAACGTCCAGCGCCGAATCCATCGCGCCTATAGAAGAGACTCCGAGATCGTTTATCCACCCGTTCGCGTAGACGCTTTCTATCACAAGCCAGCTGAGGACTACTATTTGGCCGTATCAGCGCTGGTGGAATACAAGCGGATAAGCGACGCCGTTTCTTTCTGTACGCTGTCGGGCCGAAAGCTAAAAGTAGTTGGTCTTGGACCGGAATTCAAAAGACTGAAAGCCATGGCCGGCCCAACCGTCGAGTTTTGCGGACGAGTTTCCGAATTCGAACTCCGAGATCTTTACGCCCGTTGCCGGGGCGTGTTAATGCCGGGCGAAGAGGACTTTGGCATCGTACCGGTGGAGGCACTGGCAAGCGGCAAGCCAGTAGTCGCCCTCGGCCGCGGTGGGGTTCTGGAAAGCATTCCTATAGGGCAGCCCCGCTGCGGCTTTCTATATGACCGGCCCGGGCCTGGATCTCTCGCCTCGGCTGTTCAAGAACTCGAGCGAAGCGAAGCTAACATCTCGCCGATTGCTCTCCGCTACGCTGCCAAACAGTTTTCTGAGGAACGTTTTCTCGTCGAGATGAGCGAACAGATTGATCGGGTGATGCGCGGTAATTCCAACGAACAGAATCTGCCTGCTGCAGAAGCGCCCGACGTGTTCGCAAAAACTTCACAATTTCATCACGACTTCTAGTTTGCCGGCTATCTAGGATTGGCCTAAGAAACAAGGAAGGAACATACTTGCGTCGCCTCCAGCGCCTTGGCTTGCGGCTCAGCCAGCTTGTAATGGCCGCACTCGCCTTGTCATGTTTGGTCTTTTCGGCTTATGCCGCAACAGACGAAAAAGGCTTCATAGGCAGCCAGGTCTGCCGTGCTTGCCACCCGGACGTTTGGTCGAAGTTCTTCAAGAACCCACATTTCCCGGGCCACACCGCCGAAAAAGATACGACCGGCGCCACTGGGTGTGAAAGCTGTCATGGACCGGGTAAGGCGCACGTCGCCGCCCATGGTGGAAAGTCGACCATTCTTGCGTTTTCACAAATGGAACCTAAGCAGAGAATGGAGATCTGCCTGCGCTGCCACTCTGCTGACCCGGGCCGCTTCAACGTCAAGAGATCTCCTCACACCGACAACAGAGTGGTGTGTAACGATTGCCATTCCATTCATAAACCGGCTACGCAAAGAACCTTGCTCGCCAAGGCACAGCCACAGCTTTGTTACACCTGCCACGGAGATATTCGCGCCCAATTTGAAATGCCCTACAAGCATCGCGTCAACGAGGGCGCCATGGGATGCACAGATTGCCATAACCCGCATGGAGCCAATTCCCCAACCTGGCGTATGGGAGTGCGGCCCCGAATGGTCGGCGGCGCAACATCTAACGAAGAGCCTTGCTTGAAGTGCCACGCTGACAAACACGGGCCATTCGCATTCGAGCATCCGCCCGTGAGGGTCGAGGGCTGTGAAGTGTGTCACTATCCTCACGGCTCCACCAATGCCCGCCTGATTCGACGCCCGGTAGTCTTCACACTTTGCCTGGAATGCCACAACGGCGCGAAGCCATACGGGATTCAAGGCACTGGAGTTTATCTTCTGCCCTCGAGCCACAACATGCTCGATCCTCGCTACCAGAACTGCACCAACTGCCACGTCAGTATTCACGGATCGAATCTGGATCCTCTCTTCCTCAGGTAATAACAATGAGAGTCCTCATTCCTCTTTGGACGTTCCTAGCGATTGCCACTGCCCTCGAAGCTCAGGAACCGATTGCCCCGACGCCTGAGTTAGTGGGAAACCCGCGCGGCAGCGAATGGGAAGGCTACAACATTTCGAATTCATTTGAATTCGGCCAGCGCTTCCTGGGTTTAGATGGCGATGATGCTAACTACCAGGCGGCCGTCAACTACGGCAACGGGCCAAGGCTGCTGAGCAGTTCGCTCTCGTTCTTTTCGAAGACAGGAGAGAGAAAACTATTTGACAGTATTGTGTTGTCCACGCAGGGTCTTGGCGGCGATCCTTACGAGTCTGTCAGCCTCCGCATACGGCAGCATAAATTCTACAGCTATGTCGGCGCCTGGCGCAGCACCGACTACGTCAATCCGGGCTTAGTTACGGACGGCGGAGAAGGCACGAACGCTCTGAACACAAACTACACATTTCAGAGTCACGATTTGACTCTCATGCCCGAGTCGCATCTCCGCTGGTTGCTTGGATACAGCCGCGACGCTCAGACTGGCCTCGGGTATACAACCGAGCTGGTGCCAAACGAAACGGAAGACCTCTTTCCGGTGGTGTCCAACATTCATCGAGTCCGGAATGACTACCGGGTAGGTGTCGAATGGCACTGGCGAAATTCAATGCTGCGGCTTGTGCGCGGCTGGTCCGATTACAAAGACGACTCGACATACGGATTGCCAAACGGCAGCGCAACCGAGGCGGTCTCCGGCTTCACCCGTTCCGCGCCCGCGCACGAGACGAATCCGTCCTGGACGTTGCTATTGGTTCAACGCGAAAAACGGGTAGACATCAACGGCAGCTTCACATACACGAACGGCCGGGGGTCCTATGTTTCGGACGAATCCATCTTCGGCAGCGGGTTTCTAGCCACCCCGCTTCAACAGATCCAGACCAGCGGCGAAGGGCGCCAACCGATCTCAACCGGCAATTTGAACGTGGATTTTGACGCAACCTCCAGCCTTACTCTCACCAGCCATACGTCTTTCTATGATCAACGAAATTCCGGAACCAACGCCTATTTCGAACAGGTTGCTCCAGGCGATGAGAGCGCGGTGCTGTACTTCCAGGCGCTCAATATCAGAACCTGGACGACGGATGCGCAAGCGGACCAGAAAGTCACCAAATGGCTCGATCTGTTTGGCGGTTATGACTACTCGAACCGGCTCGTCCATTCCGTGCAGGACGTCGCCTTCGGCGGCACTGTCTCCGACGTTCCTTTCTCGCAAACTAACGAGCAGAACGACGGCTTTTTTGGCCTGAGGATCCGGGCGTTCAAGGGACTGACCATGCGTTTCGAAGGCGAAGCGAGCCACTCCAGTTTGCCGTTCACGCCCAAGAGCGATGGAAACTACACGGCCTGGAAAGCTTCCGTCAGCTATAAAGCCAAGAATCTGCAGTTGTCTGCCTCGGCACAAAATGAACGAAATGCGACTGCTGCATCTCTGACCAGTTTCAGCACCCGGACGCAAACATGGACGGCCGCTGCGAATTGGAATGCTCGCTCGTGGCTGAGCTTTGACGCCTCCTACTCGAACATTTACACCGATGTCTTGGGCGGCCTTGCGTTCTTCGCGGACGGCTCGCTGGTGAACAACGCGGTGTCTTACCACATCCTGAACCTGCACGCGGCGACCGCCGGAATCCGCATGCAGCTTCGCAGGTCAATGAGCATTTATGCCGGCGGCACCGCAGTCAGGGACTCGGGAGACGGGAGGCCCCAGGCGGATGCATCGCAAGTCGACTCGGGTCTCACTCCCTTTCAAGTGGCACAAACATTTCCGCTCACGTATTACTCGCCCTTCGCACGCTTGTCTATCCGCTTGAGCCCGCGGACCAGGTGGAACATCGGCTATCAAATGTATAAGTACCAAGCCGATTTCTCGCCATCGCTAAACTTTACGGCAAATACGGGGTTCACCAGCCTGCTGTGGACCTTCTGAGCGGTACTGCCCAGTTTACAACTTGTTCACTTGGTTCCAGCAACTCCACAACGATAACGCCCCACACTGGAATGGCGCGCACAATCCGCGCGAATGCACTCTTCCAGGAGATATATGAAAGATAATAACTCGAAAGTATTTAAGAACCGCCGTTCTTTTTTGCGAGGCTCTCTCGCCACGGGAGCGGCGGTACTGGGCGCCGGCGCGCTCAGCCGGAGCAAGCTGTTCGCGGCGCCGGTTGAACCCATCGGCGAGGGAGACGCCGCCATTCTCCGGTTTCTCGCCGCAGCCGAGCTGATCGAAGCGGACCTGTGGACGCAATACGCGGAACTGGGTGGTATCGGCGACGATCAGCCCATTGAGATAAATCCCAACCCTACCCCGCCCTTGAATAACTACCAGCTTGCCCTCTCGAATCTTGATGGCGACGCCCCGCAATATATCAGCAGCAACACGCTGGATGAAGTAAGTCACGCGGCTTTCCTCAATGCCTATCTCGAGTACCGGGGAGCCCGGCCCGTCAATTTCGATAAGTTCCGCACTTTGAACGGAAGCACAGCTACCGGATCGTCGGGTATCAAACGCCTCACCAACCTCATGAATCTCACCGTCGATACAAGTTGGTACGTTCGCTACCGCAGTGCAACCAATCCGGATTTCGGCGCCACGTTCCCCCAAGCGATCGTTCTCAAGAACGTCACCGCGATTCCTCGAAACGATAACGATTTCAATGGCGCGCCCCTTCAAGGCGGGAGCCTCCCCGGCAACGAACACGTTCAGGCGATCGCAAACGTTGCGGGCTTTCACTTCGGGTACATCGAGCAAGGCGGATCGAGCCTATACGCGGCCCTGAGTCAGAAAGTGTCGGATCCGGAAGTGCTTCAGGTCACCCTGGGCATCGGCGGAGACGAGATCGCACATTTCCTGGAATGGGTAGATTTTTCGGGGAACGCGGTGCAAGCCCCGGTTGCGCCGTTTACGGATCCCGTTTCCGGCCTCACATTCCCGGATTTTTTCGCTACTCTGAATCCGTCGATTCAGCCCAGCCTGATCTTCCCCGTCCCTTGCGAATTCATCAATGCCAGCCTTCCCCATGTCTCGGTCATTCGTCCGCTGACCGACAGATTTGGGGGCGCAGTGGCTACGATTGCAAGCTTCACTGCCGACGGGCTGTTCATTGGCCAGTCGAAGGAGTTCCTCGACATCCTTATGGATATGGCCGCAGCGGCGGATGCGGCTCGGCGCACCAACTTTTAACAGTTTGGCCGCCGGCAAAACGCGGGTCAACGCGGATGGAGGCATTTGTTTTCCATCCGCGTTGATCGCCGTTCGCCGGAGGCCAGCCATGCAGGTTCTGTCTTGGTATCCTGAATTGGTCCGACCCAGCTTCTGAGTGGGAAGGGTCGTTTCTTTTCGTTTCCGGGCACAGGTACTCTGCCGCGATTGCACATGGCGCTCTCCGAAAATATGACGGAGCCAAAAAACGCGGAACAGGCGCTGCGCGATGCCCAGGAATTCCAGCGCCGCCTCATCGATTGCAGCCAGGATTGCATCAAGGTGCTTGATCTGGAGGGCCGCCTGCTGTGGATGAACGAAGGCGGCATGCAGGCGCTCGAAATCTGCGACCTGGGCCCGTTCGTGAACAGCTTCTGGGTTCAGTTTTGGGAAGGCGAGGACGCGAAAGCCGCACAAGCTGCCGTGGAAACGGCCAGGAATGGCGGCATTGGCCGCTTCACTGGGCATTTCGCTACAACCACTTCAAAGCAATCCAGGTGGTGGGATGTCGTGGTCAGCCCCATTCGCAACGCGGAAGGCAAGCCAGAACGCCTGCTGGCTGTTTCACGCGACGTCACGGAGCATAAGGCGGACGCACAAGCTCTGGCAGAGGCGCACCTGCAGGTAGCGCGAAGCGAAGAGCGCTGGCGGTCGGTTTTTGAGAACTCCGCGATTGGTGTTGCGCTAACCGACCTCAACGGCCGTTTCCTTGACACCAATCCGGTCTACCAGAAAATGGTGGGCTACAGCCAGGAGGAACTCCAGGCGCTTTCTTTTCTCGATATCACTCATGCCGGCGACCGCGAAGCCAATTGGGCGCTTGCCGCGGAGCTGAGGGAAGGAAAGCGCCAAGAGTTTCAAATCGAGAAACAGTATCGACGCAAAGATGGCAGTTTGATCTGGGTACGCAACAACGTTTCTCTGGTTCCGGGCACTGAAAGCATGCCCCGATTCATCATGGCGCTCTCCGAAGACATTACGGAGCGAAAAACGACGGAAGCGGCGCTCCAGAAGAGCGAGGAGCGAGTCCGGCTTATACTCGATTCCGCCGTCGAGGGGATTTTTGGCTGCGATCGCGAGGGTGCTTGCCTTTTCTGTAATCCCGCGGCGGCGCGCCTGCTTGGGTATGACGATCCGTCCGAATTGATGGGGAAGAACATGCACACGCTGCAACATCACACCCGGGCAGATGGCAGGCCGTATCCGATGGAGGAGTGCCCGATTTATATAGGAATTCAAAACGGCCGGGGCGTGCATCGAGACGACGAGGTTTATTGGAAAAAGGACGGCACCTGTTTTCCCGTGGAGTATTGGTCCCATCCGATAGTTCGGGAGAGCAGATCCCTCGGCGCCGTCATGACCTTTGTCGATATCACGGAGCGTAAACACGCGGAAGAGGCGCTTCGGAAAAGCGAGCAGTTGAAACACAGCATCTTAGACATCAACAACGCCATCATTACGAACCTGACCGAAGGAGCACTGCTTCATTCCATTTCCGAAGCACTGCGTCCTTCGATTCCCTTCGATCGGTGCGCGATTATACTTCACACGCCGGAGACTGACACCCTACGCTTCATGGCCGTCGAGGGAGCTTTGCACTCGGAATACTTCCAACCTGGTCTGGAGGTGAGCCGTACGGAAACCAGTGCGGGCTGGGTGTTCGACCATCAACAGGCTCTCCGCCGCAATCTCGCAGAAGAGCATGAATTCGCGAACGAGAGGCGCCTTTGGGAGGAGGGCCTTCGGTCGCTTTGCATAGTTCCTTTGATTCTGAGGGGAAAGAGCATCGGCACCCTCAGCGTGGTGAGCCGGGAAGAGGGCCTGTATTCCGAAGAGGACGCGCAGTTTCTGCAGGAAGTGGCGATCCAGGTAGGGTTGGCTATCGAGAACATGAAATCCTACGAACAGATCGCGGCGTTGAAAGCGAGGCTCGAGAAGGAAAACATCTACCTCCGGGAGGAGATCCGCACCGAGCACAACTTCGAGGAGATCGTGGGCAATAGTCCGCCTTTGCTCGCGGTACTGCGAGCTGTCGAGCAGGTCGCCCCGACGGACTCCACGGTGCTCATTTGCGGGGAAACCGGGACCGGGAAGGAACTCATCGCACGCGCCATCCACAACCGCAGCGCGCGTAAGGATCGTGCTCTGGTGAGCGTGAACTGCAGCGCCATCTCGGCTGGTCTCGTGGAAAGCGAACTCTTCGGCCACCTCAAAGGCGCTTTCACTGGAGCGATCGAGAGGCGGACCGGACGCTTCGAGTTGGCCAACGGCGGCACCATCTTCCTGGACGAGATCGGGGAACTGCCCTTGGAGACGCAAGTGAAGCTGCTTCGGGTCCTGCAGGAACACGAGTTTGAGCCAGTGGGCAGCAGCCATGCTCACCGCGTGGATGTGCGCGTGATCGCCGCCACCAACCGCAACCTCCGGGAGATGGTCGAGGCCGGCCGCTTCCGCTCCGACCTGTTTTATCGTCTGAACGTTTTTCCCCTCCAACTGCCCCCTTTGCGAGAACGCCGCTCCGACATTCCGCGGCTCGTGGCGCTCTGCGTATCGCGGTTCGCTAAGCGGTTCGGCAAGAAGATAGAAGGTGTCTCACAGGAAACTATGGCTAACCTGATGAGCTACCCATGGCCTGGAAATATCCGTGAGCTGCAGAACGTGATCGAGCGAGCGGTGGTATTATCGGCGGGCTCCACGCTACGGCTGGACAAGGATCTTGTGCCCGTAGCTGCCTCCGAAGGCAGGCTCGAGGCGGCTGAAATCACGGCACAGCACGTCCAACCGGCCGCTCCCGCATCATCCGGGCTATCCACGTTGGAGGATGTCGAGCGAAGCCATATCCTTGCCGCCCTTCAGCACTCAGACGGAGTGGTTGATGGGCCGAAAGGTGCGGCGAGAATCCTGAATCTCCATCCCAACACCCTTCGCCACCGGATGAATAAGCTCGGCATCAAGCGTTCTGCCCACCGCCCGTCGTGATTCGCCCTGTCGCGGACCGTCTGCGCTTACCAAATGTGGTGGGGGCGTGTTCCCGCACCGATGGCTCGTTTATACGAAAACGGGGCTTCGCGCCCTGCGCTCGACGTGCTGGAGGGCAACGCCAAATCCTCGCAACTGCTTGACTCACTGGGGCTAGTAATTCGTCCGTCATACCGAACAGTAACTGGAGTAAGCCCCTGCTGCAGCCACGTGGCCTTGCGTGCGATCGCCCATCCGCAGTCCGATTTTGTGACTGGCATGCCGACTGCTATTGAACCCGGGGGGAAGGGGTCAGTAAGGAATGTTGAAAATAACGCTTGTCGAGTCCTCAATAGAGGCGGTGAGACTTAGGGTGGAAGGCCGGTTGACAGGTCGCTGGGTCGAGGAGCTCCGGCGAACCTGCGATTTGCATGCCTTCGGCGACGGGATTGGGTTGGTTCTGGATCTGGCGGACCTCTCATTCGCCGACCCGGCGGGAATCGAGTTACTCGAGGAATTGAAGGTTCGGATGGTCACCCTCCTCAGCCCTTCGTCGCTGGTGGCCCAGCAGCTCACACCGTGAGGACAGGAAATCGTGACGCGACACATCTCATCTACATCCAGCGAAGGGCCCCAAGAACCTCGAGGCTCGAGTGGTGATGTGGCGTTCCTTGTCGCGCACCTGGACGCGGCCTACAATCTTGCGCGCTGGCTAATGCGCAACGAAGCCGATGCGGAGGACTCGGTTCAGGAAGCTTACCTGCGCGCCGCCGGCCACTTTGCTGGTTTTCGTGGCGGCGACGGGCGGGCCTGGCTGCTCACGATCGTGCGCAATATCTGCTACAGCCGTTTGAGCCAGAAGGAGGCTTCTGGTCACACAGATTTCGATGAGGCAATACACAGCGCCGCCGGCCGGCAGACCGCTAGTCCGGAGACGGCCGTGTTGCTGGCAGAAAGAACCGAGCTGGTGAAGAAATCGCTGGCAGGGTTGCCGGCAGAATACCGCGAGATATTAGTTCTTCGGGAACTGGAACAACTGTCGTACCGTGAGATCGCGAACATCGAAGGAATCCCTTTGGGTACTGTCATGTCGCGCCTCAGCCGGGCGCGCCGGCAGCTTCAGCAAACCTTACTGGACTACAACCCAGCCTTTGTCGCACCGCAGTATCCAGAAAATGCGGCAACGCTCACGTCCGAAACCTTTCAGCGTTTTGTGGAATAAGCCGCGAGACATTCGAGCATGGAAATCCGATTGGCAAACCGAACGAAGTTACGCAAGTGATGCATGTCAGGAAATTATGACTCACAACCACAACGGCCACGTGGCCCCGGTTCAGTTGAACCTTAGTGCGACTAGGACGATTCCCCTGGCGTCGCGCACGGAGGGCTGGCAAACGCGCATCTCCAGCATCGGCTTGCTTTCCACTTCGATCGTTCACGATCTCCGGAACCCCCTGGGAACAGTCTTCGCGGGTTCTGAATTGTTAATGGAACTCGATCTTGCGCCAACCCAAGTCAAGCGCCTGGCGGCAAATATTCACCACGCAGCCGGGCGCATGCGCGAATTGCTGGCGGACCTCACCGGCGCGAGCTGTGGAAACAGATCGATACTTGAAGTCTGCAAAATCCGCGATATCATCTGCGCGGCATCTGAGGCGGTATTACCGGCCGCGGAAAGGCAGAATGTTTGGATCTTCAACGATGTGCCTGGTGGCATAGTGGTACCGCTGGTGCGCTCTCGCATCGAGCGTGTCTTCTTGAATTTGCTTACCAACTCAGTGGAAGCGATGCCGAAGGGCGGCAAGGTCCGCATCGGCGCGAGTAAGACGGATAATTTCGCGCTGATCGAAGTTGAGGACACAGGCCCCGGAATTCCATGCGGGATTCGTGATCGGTTGTTCGAGCCGTTCGTTACCTCAGGCAAGGACCACGGCCTGGGACTGGGGCTCGCGCTTTCCCGCCAGACTGTGCTCCATCACGGGGGCGACATGTGGGTTGAACCCGCGGCAGGCGCACGTTTTGTCGTCCGACTTCCCTTGGAGCGAGAGGAAGATGTTCAGTAGCGAGCTCTCTTCCACACTCACGTGGTGCGAAGTGGTATTCACGCGCAGCGACGGGAGCAAACACTCGGAATTAGTGGAAGGGATGGGTTCGTATGACGCTGTTCTCCGCGCGCTCGAGTTGATAGCGCGCTCCTGGTGGTTCAATGCTGAAGAACCGATCATGGTCCGGGAGCTCAGGCAGGTAGCGGAGTATCCACTGCGGGGGCGGTGGTCGATAGCCGCCCCCGCGTCGGAATAGTCAAGAATGAACGTTTCTCTGGGCCGCGAAAAGTCGAGCCTCAGTTACTCCTTGTCCGAACCCTCTGCGGCGACTGCGACGCCGTTAATAATGACGCCCGGGATAGTGACCACGGCTGAAGTAGTCAGGTTGCCGTCTTCGTCTCTGGTAAAGATTGAAAGGTGCGAGGTGCCGCTGATGCTGTCGATCGCCGCGACTAAACCCTCGCCGGACGTGTTGTCGGTCGGATTGCCGGTGAATGTCGCGGCGATCGCCTCGTCAAGCACGATGTGCTGCCCGTAGACGGCATACCGCGAAAGGTTCCGGCTGGCCGTATTGCTGGTGTAGAGAAATGGTCCGGTAAGTGTCGCCCAGCAAGGGGCGTTTTGAGTGCCGATAGTGTCGTTGATAATCGCGTTATTTCGCACGAGGGCGACCTCGTTGTCGTGAGCGATGGTGACGTAGGCATTGTTGCCGCGCGTGGCCAATCCGAAAGGTTCATTGGCATTCACCGGTTCACCGGCATCTGAAGGGATGCCCGACACAAGCGCAGGGCTCCCGGTGACCGCTCCGTCCTCAAACAGGGCGAACGTCTCGATGACGTTGGATTTTTCAGTAACGACGAGCTGGTTGGTCAGAACACCGACCTGTGCCGCGGATCCATCTGCCACCAGCAACGTCGCGACACCATCGGCATTGCTATTTACATGGTCGCCGGAATCGAATGCGACTCAACCTTTTCGGCGCCGAGAACATAAAGATGGTTCTCACCGAACGCTACACTCACCGGATTGGCCACCGTCGACACGACCTGGCTGAGAGACAAGCCCTTATTCCCGACTTTAAAAATCGCCACGGACTGTGAGCCGAAGTTCACCGCCGCAACCAAGCCGTTGTGGCTCTGGACGCCACCAGAGTTTCCAGTGGCGCCGCCCTTGCCATTCGTGGACAATTTCTGAATCAGTTCGCCGCTGGGGCTATACACCAGCAGCTGGTTTGCCGCAGCGTTCGACGCTGTGACCACGAAAGGACTCGCTGCCTGGGCCGCCGTGGCGGCTCCCAGGAGCGAAACCAGTATGCTCGCACAATGGATGCTCTTCATCTGAAGTATCTTGAATATCATTAAATCGTTCTCCTTTATAAATCGCTCTCTTATGAATCGGCGAGCAATGCGCCCTTGGGCATACACAATAGGGCCGCTCAAGAGAAAATGCATCTCGCCTACGTTGGTGTTTTCGCTGCGCGAACGACGAAAGTTACGGCGGAGCTCGGCAGTCTGCGGGAAAAAGTCGTCAGGATTGCGTCATTACAGTTGCAAGACGGCAGCAGGGAAGATACCGGCGCGATCGCCTCAACCGACGGCCTCATCGGATGCGACTTCGTCCACGTAGGCTAGTAACTCAACTAACTACGCACATATTTATTCCACGGTGTCATGGAAATCACATAGCTAGGCGTCCAGACTTACAAGACCCCGTGCGTGTCCGACGCATAACAATCGATAGCCCTGCGCACGGAGTTCGGGCTCGAGTCCCCCATCGGCCTCCATCTCCACCTCTCCGGCCAACAAGCGCGTCGCGCACGTCCCACACTGCCCCACGCGGCAACTGTAGGGAATCTTGATGCCGTGCTTCTCCGCAATCATGAGGAGCGTCTCGGCGGAGGAACCCTCGTACTTCCGGCCCGATTTAGCGAAATCGACGGTGCATGGCGACGACGCATCAAGCGTCGAAGCCGGCGTGCCGATCGTGAAACGCTCTTGAAGAATCTGTTCGCTGCGGGCTCCTAAAGTGATCAGGATCTCGCCGATGCTGGCCATGAAGCCGGTGGGTCCACACAGAAAGAATGTCTGATCTTGACTGATGTGTCCCAAGTGTTGTTCGATCAGCGCACGGTTCAGGTGGCCGCGCTCACCGCGCCATTCGACGCCCGGCCTGCTCGCGACGGCCAGGCAGCGGAATCGCGGCAGACGTTTCCGTAGTTCTTTGAGATCCTCTTCAAAAATGAGGTCCTGCTCCGTGCGGAAGGTGTAGAACAGCCTGACATCAGTATCCGGGGCGGTCTCCTCGATGCATCGCAACATCGACATGATGGGCGTGATCCCGCTCCCGCCCGCAAACATAACAACGTTTCGGTGCTCCTTTTCGACGAAATAGAACTGGCCGTAGGGTCCGTGCGCCTCGACTGTCAGACCTTCTCGCGCATCGCGATTCAGAAATGTTGAAACCATGCCCTGTTCTTTGACGGTGATCTCGATATAGTCGGTGCGTAGCGGCGAAGACGAGATCGAGTACGAGCGCGGCAGTTTTCTGCCATTCACAATCCAGTCGAATGTGAGAAACTGTCCGGGCCTTGCGCTTAGCCGCTGGCTTCCGGACAGCGGGAACCGCAACGTCACCGTATCCTTGGTTTCCCGCTTGATGCTCAAAAGCCTTAGCGTCGTCGTCGTCTTCGATCGGCCTGCACGCAGTCCAACAAGCCGCGCCGCCAACAGAAGAGTCAGGATCGCGCCGTAGAGAACGGGTAAGCGGACGTCGGATTTTACCAGCCAGTAGTAGTGGATGACGCCGGCGAGGCCGCTGATGTAGATCAGCCGATGCAACTGTTGCCAGCGGCGCGGGCCGAGCCGCTTGATCCATCCGGCCGTCGACGTCAGGGCAAGCGGAACCATGAGCACAAATCCCGTGAAGCCCGCCGTAATGAAAGGCCGTTTTCCGATGTCGGGTACAATCTCGGCGAAATCAAAAAACTTGTCGAGCCAAAGATAAGTCAGAAGATGGAGGCATCCGTAGAAGAACGCGAAGAGCCCGAGCATCCGGCGAAACCGCACGAGCTGCGGTGTGTTCAAGGCTTTTTGGATAGGCGTGACCGCGAGCGTGATGAGGAGGAACCGCAGCGTCCAATCGCCAGTCGCGTGAGTGACGAACTCGATGGGATTGGCGCCCAGCTCGTGCTGCGCTGCGTGCCACCCGAGCACAGTTAACGGCAACAAGCAGAGCAGGAACACTCCTGCCTTCGTCCATTTGCTTCCGAGAATCCGCTTCACGCTTTAGAAGTTCTTTCGAAGGTCCATGCCTGTGTACAGACTGGCCACCTGATCCGAGTAGCCGTTGAACTTCAATGTGGGACGCTTGAGAAACTCCCCGAGCCTTCGTTCTTTCGCCTGGCTCCAGCGAGGATGGTCCACTTCCGGGTTCACATTCGAGTAGAATCCGTATTCGAGAGAACTATAAAGATTCCAGGTGCTCGGGGGCTGCTTTTCGACGAACCGAATCTTGACAATCGACTTGATACTCTTAAACCCGTACTTCCAGGGAAGAACCATTCGGATGGGCGCACCGTCCTGATTCGGGAGAACCTCTCCATACATGCCTAAACAGAGAAGCGCAAGCGGATGCATGGCTTCATCCATTCGCAGGCCCTCGACGTAGGGCAGCTGAATGCCCGCGTTCCGCCCCTCCGGCATCTGCTTGGGATCGTAGAGGCTCTGAAAAGCGACATACTTCGCGCTCGAAAGCGGATTGACAGCCTTGATCAGCGCACTTAGCGAAAAACCGATCCACGGCACGACGATCGACCAGGCTTCGACACAGCGGTGTCTGTAGATTCGTTCCTCGAGTGGCGCGAGCTTGAGAATCGCGTCGAGATCGAGCACTTGTCGCTTTGCGACAGCGCCTTCAATCGACACCGTCCACGGGATCGTGCGAAAGTTCTTCGCGTTCCTCGATGGAGCGCTCTTGTCTGTCCCGAACTCGTAGAAATTGTTGTACGTGGTCACATCCTTATAGGGAGTCATCTGCTCCGTCGTGCTGAAAGGGCTCTTCACTGCCTGGAGTTTTGTACCCGCGATTGCAGCGCCGCCGCCGATGCCGAGAGCGCTGCCGCCGGCTCCTACCGCTAGCGATGTTAGAAAACGGCGGCGGTTCAGGTAGATGCTCTTGGGCGTGACCGATGAATATGGAAGATTCGAAATTCTCTGGATCATTATCATCTCCTTAATGACTACCCACGCCCGGCAGCGGATACAGTGTGAATTTCACTTTCATGTAGACGGATGTTTCCGTTTGTCTAGAGTCTCTGTTCCGCCACGCCGAGCACGTGCCCCGATTGGGGGTCCTGAACGAATGCCACGAGCCGGGATCCGTTCGCTGCCGGTTGAACTGAAAGTGTGACGTCGCTCGCGGAGGCGCTGTCGAGATCGACGCTACCCACCTGTTTGAGGAGTCGCGTAACGGCCACGTGCGTCAAAGTACGTCCGGCGTTCTCTCCGTGGGCCACGTGGGATTCCGCCCGGTTGTCGGCGATCGCGATGTATAAGACAGCACGCCTGCCTTTGAAACTCTGGTCGGCGTGCAACTCGATTCGCGCCGTGACATGGTTGCCGTCGCGAGAGACCCTCGATATCTCGATGGGAATCTTCCGATCCCGGATCGCTTTCTGGATCGCCGATGACGCTTTGCCACCATCGCTGCCCACGAGTTCAAAGCGTCCGTCCACTACCAGTTGGGGCGTATACACGCCGTCGAAATTGTATTTGTCTGTGTAGTCTTGCTGGCGGGCTGAATACTGCGACGACGAAAACGGATCCTTCCAGCCGAGGCCGTTCCAGTAGTCGACATGTTCGCTTAGCACGATCAGATCGGCGCCAGCCACAGGTTGCTTCTGGTCGAGAATTTCAAGCAACCGGTCGGCCGGCGGGCAGCTCGAGCAGCCCTCTGACGTAAAAAGTTCCAACAGCACCGGCACCCGGGTCGCGTCGTTGGCGGAGGGCGCGCAAATCAAGGCTTCTGCGGCCAAACAGAATGCCACCGTGACGAAACCTAGGCTTTTCATGATTCCCTTTCAATAACCTGTTCGTAGAACGTGTTGAAAAGTTACGCTGCCATAAACGCTCAGGCCCTTGGTGGTGGGGGTAAAGAACCACCAAGGGCCCGGCATCGCGACTGGAGTTGCCTTCACCTCGAGCAGTGGGTTTGCGATCAAGCCACCCGAAAGCTGGCGGTGCGCGAGTCCGGCCGCAACCTCAATGTCAAAGTAGCTGATATCGGTCGAGCGGTAATGCAGTTACATTCCGCTGCTGTTCTCGCCGGTTCCGGCGAAGACAAGCCTCTTATTCGTGCCGCCAACGCAAATCTCGGTCACTTCGTTCTTCGAGTTGAATCGAACAATGGTTTGCGTAAATTTCTTGTCCAAGGTTTCCGTGCGGGCAGGGACTTCGATGACGTCTTTGTCGCGTTTAAGGACGACGTTATTGTCCTTTATTTCCATCCTGTAGTCTCCGGCACGGAGGTTCTTCCCATCCAACGTGGCGTTCTGGAACACCGGAACGTTGTAAGTGGCGGCGCTGACAACCATCACGGCGACGGTTGAGAATGAAACGATTAATTTCTTAAGCATAAAAACATATCTCCTTGTATAGACTCAGCTTGGTTGAGTTTGCGCTTGACCCCTCAGCCGTCGTCTGTGCGAGGGGCGGCCAGCGATGGCCGGCCACCCCTGCTGCGACAGAAACGATCGGCTTAGTTAGTCCCACCCGCACTGGATCCTGCTGCGGCCATGTGTTGGGGCGATCGCTTCGATGCCTTCCCTGCTGCCGCCATAGTGCCGGCGGTTTGTTGAGGCTGCCGAAACATGAAACCAGTGTCGTCACCCGGATAGAACCAGGTGCGCAGAGCCGTGGGCTCTCCCGCGGGCGAGTCATAAAACGAAACCGTGGTCTTGTCAGTAGCCTGCACCCTTCCCGTGTGAATGGCTATGATCGTCGTAATCAGTTGTGTCTCTTCGGCGTTGAAGATGTAAACGACGTCCCGGTTGACAACGGAATCGAGCAGCTTGAACACGTAGTGGCCGGCCGGCAAAATTGTCCCTTCCACGGCGAGGGGCTGGGATATCGTAATACTGGTTTTCTTGTCTGACTCGCTGGCCTTCAGCGAAGGAATTAACGCGCCGCTCATCAGGCTCATGGCCAGAGCAGCGAAAACGGTTAAATAGAGCTTCATAGTTGTTGTTTCTCCTCTTTCTTTGTTCTTCGTCAATTTCGGAGTCGAGGTTAGCCTCGACCCCCATGTCGGTCATCGCTCGAAATTGTCGCCGCGGCGTCTCTGTTCACCGTTCGGAAGGCAAGCCTCCGGCTAAGGGGTGAATGTTAAGACCACGAACTATCCACGAGTTTCCTCGGAAATTGATCTATGTGTTCTCGGCGTCAGTGGAACCCGCCAAGGTTGGACACCTTAGTGCAGTTTCTAAGCATTCGGTTCCGGCTCAACCACTTCGAGCCACTCTGCTCTTTGCTGCATTCATCAATCTCCACCAGTGCATACCGTTGCGCCCATCAAGAAATTCCATGAGCCGGACTTTTTTTGCTGCGCGTCTTGCCTCATGTCGATACAAATCGATTCCTTTCTTGCTGGATTATCTAAGCCAATCCTAGATGGCGAGGAGGCTAAAGGTCGTGACGAAGTTGTCAAGGTTTCGCGAACACTTCCGGCGGATCTACTGTCGCCGCGGCCATCCTCGGGGAGCCGAAGGTGCTTCGTCAGGCACTAGAGAAAAAAAGGTGGGCGGAGTACTATGACCCACGCCCACTGAGGGAAGTAATAGAGTTTTCTGCCCCGAATGACCGGAAACGCCCGTGTTTTATCGCTTAGACACATCGTGCAGAGAATCTTCAGGCATCAAGCTTCACCGCATCAAGCGCGTGACCCACGCATGTTAGAACGAATCCTTGCGCCTTGGAATCCGGATCCAGCCCTTCTTCCGCGTCCATTCGCACGTTCCCTTCCAAGAGCCTCGTTTTGCAGGTTCCACACTGTCCCTGCCTGCAGGACGAAGGAATGCCGACGCCGTGCTCTTCAGCCGCCTCTAACAATGTCTGTCCGGGGCGAATCGTGCATGTCTTAGCAGATCGGGCAAACTCGACCGCTACGCCTTCTCCAGGCGCTACCGCATCCGTTTGAGCATTTCTTGGGAGGGCGCTGCCGAAACTCTCCTGCCTGATTCGTTCCGGCTTCACTCCAAGGGCGGTGAGGATTGTTCGGCTGGCGTCCATGAAAGGAAATGGACCGCAAAGGAAAAAGTCGGCTGACGTAAGGTCCTTGACTGTATCCTCGATAACGTCGCGATTGATATGACCCCGCGGGCCAGGCCACTCGGCATGAGGCTGCGATAGCAGAACGCGGTACTGAAAATTCTTCATCCGGGATCGTAATTGCTCCAACTCGCTCTCGAATAGGATGTCTCCGCTGGTGCGAACGCAGTACATCAGGGTTACGGTTGTTTGCGTACAAAGGTCGTCTATATAGCGCAGCATCGCCATCATAGGCGTAATCCCGCTTCCGGCCGCAAGTAGAACAATGTTGTGGTGCCTGCTCTCGTCGAAGCAGAATTGCCCAAAGGGGCCGTTGGCCTCAACCGTCATTCCAACCGGCGCCCGATCGTTCAAGAACATCGACACGCATCCCTGCGTTGCCCGCTTCGCCGTGATTTCAACGTAGCCCGACCTTGCCGGAGACGAACAGATCGAGTACGACCTGACAGCCTTTTGTCCATCGAAAAGAAAAGAGAACGTAAGAAACTGGCCGGGCCGCGCGTTGAGCTTTCGGTCATTGGGGACAATGAACCGCAGGGTCTTTGAGTCCGAGGTCTGCGCCGTGACACTCGCCAGCCTCAAGATCAGCGGCCCGCTTGGGGAAGACGCCTTGATGGGGACCGGTTCGCGCGCTGCTTCCGCAGCTGCGTCTGATTTCGCTTCGGCAGCCCCGATTCTTGTGGGCCGCCGGATGATAAGGGTTACCATACCGAAACACAGCAACGAGAGGAATCCGATCATCTTGCCGTCATACCCGCTGCGAGGCTTACTTTGATCCGGTGCGGCAGGGACATCTTGCGTTACCATGCTCCGGCCAGCGGCTGAGGCCTCCGCGGCTTGAGCCTGTCTCTGATTAAGAGCGTCAGGAGACTGAGCAGTTGACAGATACGCGATGATTTGTTGGTCTTCGCCGCGCTGGATTGCTCCCGCGCTGCCCGCGGCATAACTGACCATTCGGGTGACTGTGGCCCTCCACTCTTCTGGCGTTTTCGCAGTCTTATAGACACGGTCGAGGCTGTGGCAGCGCCCGCAGCGCTGGTCCACGAGGGCTCTTGCGACTTCCAGCCCCGTTGAGCTCAACGCGCCTCTTGGCGCCATTCGAGATGCCAGGTACGACACAATCATGTGGGAATCTGCTTCGGATATTCCCGAATCAGGCAGCGAGCGCATGCGGTTCACGGTCGCCAGCCAGCCTCGTGCGTCTTTGCGAGCGCCGGCGATGCGCTCCAAATCGTGGCATTTGGAGCAGCGCTTCTCCATCGTCGCAGCGGCAAGATCCATATCGATCGCGGCTGGCGGCAGATCGATGGCCGCAAACGAGACTGTCTGCATCCGGGTCTGGTGGGCAAGGTAAGGGCCGGCCGTAATACCGATGAGCACGAACGACAGCACGAAAATTACTAACCCAATCGGCATCAGGAAAGAATAGTAGCTTTTGTAATAACGAGCGACGATAACCTTGATGAAGAGAAGAGGGCTCAGGATCATCGCCAAGGTGACGTGAATGATAGTGCCGGCGGAGGCGCCTTCGCCGCCATCTCCCAGCCGGGCAACCATGAAGTATCCCATCACACAGAACAGCGCGATGAAGAGATAGCCACCGATCCGGTGGGCGGCGATTAACCGGGTGCTTGCTCTTGCGTCCCTCAGCCGGGCGGACGCCTGCAGGATAAGCCAGACATTGACGGCGCCAATCAGAACGAATGTAATGCCCAACCAGACGCTCAGCGAACTGTTGATCATGGTTTGAGCCAGGTATTCAGTTTCGCGCGTGGCTGCGAGTGTCGCTTTGAGAGGCAACCAGGAATGGTGATGTATGGCTCACGCCTTGCTAGACTTGCAAGGCGGCACTTACATTCCCGGTATTCGAGTTGGATCATGGTGTATCCTCTTTCGACAGCCGCCGATTGTAATCGACGGGCCACGCCTCGCTTTCCGGGAGCCGCCGCCAGGCCTTGTCCGCTCGCGCGCAGGCCTGTCGATCCGGGGCATCGGTGGCCAGTCTCTGGGCACAGGCGTTGGCCTTCCGGGCGAAATCCACCCAGCGGTCGCGCAGGAGTCGTCTCTGCGCCTCGTTGGCGCGTCGCGCTGCCGCCTGTATGGCCTCCTGGTCGGGACCGCCGTTGCTTTCGCTTTCCAGCCAGAGGCGCGCGGCCGTGGCCTGCGGATTCTGAGGGTCAGCAGCCGCCGCAACGAAAAGAGTGCACATTAGAACGGGGAAGTAGCGCATGGTCTTCTTCTCTTTAAAGAGACTTATTCGAGTTACGAAACCTATTCGAGCCAACCTACAAATGGCAAGCCTCTCGAGAGGCAGAGTTCTAACATCAGTTTGATCTCCTGATGAACTTAAGGATGAGAGTTGCCTGGATGAAGTGTCAGCCTTGCCGGCAGAATACAAAACATTTACATTTCTGTCGCACGTATCCAGTAGCGCAGGTTCAGTGCGGTAGAGAGTGTCTCGGCATTTACTGCCTTACTCCGCTTCGGTCAGCGCAAGCCCCTGCGCAAAGGGCTCTTTGGAACCGCAGCCAAGTCGCTCAAAGTGCCTTTGACTCAGATTGACGCTTCCCGCAGAGGGACATCTCATGTCGACTCAGGAGATGTTTTTGAAATGCGCTGCTTTTCTCGTCTGCCTTAGCTGCCAGGGGTATTCACGCCGCTCAAGAACCCTCCCAGGTGCCCTGTCAGTGCAACGATGGCAACTGCGATGAGCTCGATCGGCAAACGAACGTCAGGCAGGACTCCGCCCGGTTTCCGCTGCGTTCGCCTGTGGATGAACCAGGTCAGCCAGATCATTAGGCTCGAGACGCATCCCGTCACCATATGCATGAGGAGAATGCCCTTGAGCCGCTGACCCTCGAGTGCCCATTGCCACGCCACCACCCCCGTGATCAAGGCCGGGATGGCTGTGATTGCCGCCGCAGTGAAATTGTAGTAGGCGGTTACCGCAAGAGATCGCCGCCCCGTCCATTCCGCAAGAAGATCGAACGCAACGCCAACCATAAACAGCGCGATCGGAAAGTGAATCAGGACCACGTGCTGGGCGTGTTTGGCCAGAACCACCGTTTGGATGTCGAACGGGTTCGCGGTCATCTCACCGCACCACGACTTTCCCGGTCATCTTCGGGTGAATCGAGCAGAAGTAGGCGAAGGTCCCCGCTTTGGCAAACTTGTAAGAAAACTTTTCGTCGGTATCCAGGACCTTGGACTTGAATGCACCGTCGGTGCTGACAACCGTATGGGGAATATCATCCCGGTTCGTCCAGGTAACTGTGGTTCCGGCGGCCACTGTAAGTGCCACCGGCCCAAAACTGAAATTATCGATCTTCACTTCCGCGGCGGCCCGCGCCGGTTGGTCACCGTTGGCCGCTGCTGCCGGCGACCCCGCCAGCAGCAGCACCGCGGCCATCAGCGACGCTAAACCCGCAATGGGCAAACGCGCCCTCGTCAGTTTGAATGTGGATTTCGTCATGAATGGTTTCCTTTTTTCCGGGCAGCGTTAAGCCAGCGTTGAATCCACTACCGCCAGGGCCTGCCGTCCCTGCACGTAGTTCACATCTGTAATTCCCAGCACGCTCCTCAACTCGTCCGCCGGCACCTTCAACGGTCCCGGAGAATCGGCCTTGCCCGGCTGGGGTTGCGGAAACGCCGTGGACGCCGCCGTATGAAACGTCACGTTGCCTTCCACCTTTTGCATGGTTTGGTGAATGTGGCCGTTCAGCACGGTTACTGACCCAAACTTCTTCAAGTAAGCCAGAGCCTGCGCGCTGTCGTCAGTGCCCCAGCCCCAATCCGGATACACGGTCCACAGAGGAATATGGGCGAACACAACGATCGGCGTGCTGCTCTTCAGGTGCTTGACGTCGTCTTCCATCCACTCGAGCTGTTCGTGGCCCAGCGAGCCCAGTCCCCCGGGCTTCAAATTCAGAACGTTCACCAGCCCGATGAAATGCACGCCCTTCTTGTCGAAGCTGTACCATCCCGCGCCCTTCGTGCCTTTTCCGTAGCGCTCGAGGAACGACTTTCCATCGTCGTTCAAGACATCGTGCTCGCCCGGCACGTAGAACACATCCTTGGAAGACGCGCTCTTCAAAATCTGATCCACCGTGTCGAACTGTTCGGGTTTCGAGAGATGGCTGATGTCGCCCGTATGCAGCATGAACTCGGGCGGCATTGCCAGACCATTAATCTTGTCCACCGCAACTTGCAATGTCGCGGCGACGTCTGGATTAGCGGGTTTGTTGAATCCCATGTGGCTGTCGCTGATCTGTACGAAGCTCAGCTCACCCGCCGGCATGGCGCCGCCTTCCGATCTCGACATCTCGCTGAGGCTGAATGATTTCAGCACCCCGCCCTGCATGACGCAGAACGCTCCGGTTCCAGCCCATGACATACACTTCAAGAGTCCGCGTCGGTCTACTCCGTCCTTGTTGTGATCATGCAGAATTTCGTCTTTTTTCTTTCCAGTCATCATTTCTCCTTGACGTTGCGTCGTTCGGTTAATCGTTCTTGCGCTCGCCAGTGCGCATTTTGCGTGGAACGAGCGGCGCGGTACATCGGGGGGGGTGGCGGCCGCGCCGCTCTTGGCTTGCGTTCCACCCGTGTAAACCACACAGCGCCGAACTTTATTCCCAATCAGTCGCCGATGAGCCTGTTTTTTATCCGCGCCAAGACTAAGAGGTGAATGGGAATAAAATGACCTCAGCGACAGTCAATGCCTAGTGAGTAATTCTTTTCAAGGGAAAGGCTCCGACGGACTGGACCCCGAGGATCAAGCGCGTTTCGAGATGCTGGTTCTGCCGCACCTCGATGCCGTCTACAATCTGGCCCGCTGGCTTTTGCGCGGCGGTCCGGATGCGGAAGACGCCGCTCAGGAGGCGATGCTGCGCTCGTACCGTTTCTTTCACGGTTTCCATGGTGGAGATGTGCGCGCCTGGCTGTTGCAGATCGTACGGAACACCTGTTACACCTACCTGGAGAAGACACGCAGGGTGAAAGACATGACCGAGTTCGACGAACAGTTGCATGGAGCCGCAAGCCCAAGTCCGGAGGCCATTGCTATCGCAGGTGACAATCGCAAGCGCCTCAGCCACGCCCTCGACTCTCTGCCGCCGCACTATCGGGAGGCGGTAGTGCTTCGCGAGTTGGAAGGCTGTTCTTACAAGGAGATTGCCGCGATTACGTCCACGCCCATGGGGACAGTTATGTCCACGCTTTCGCGTGCCCGCCGCCAGCTTCAACTGGCGCTTCGCGATCCCGCCCAAGAGGAGGCAACTAATGAGCTGTGAAAGATCTGGCGCCGTTCTGAATGGCTACTTCGATAACGAGCTGGACGCCATCGGGGCCGCCGAATTCGAACGCCACCTCGAGCAGTGCTCTGAGTGTGTTACCGCGCTCGAAGCTCTGGAATCTTTGCGTTCTTCCATCAACCGCGCGCAACTCTATGAGACTGCGTCTCCCTCGCTTCGCAAAAAAGTTCTCGCCAGCCTCAACCCGGCGAAGCCTGCCCCGGGTGTTTTGGCTCGCACACGCTGGCCATGGCTCGCTGTTGCCGCTTCGTTGCTTTTGGCCTTAACAGGCTGGCAAGTGACATCCTTTCACCCCGGCGGCAATCCTGATACCATGCTGGCCGCGGAGGTTGTCGATGCACATTTGCGATCGCTGCAACCCGGGCACCTTACCGACGTCTTGTCCTCCGATCAACACACCGTAAAGCCCTGGTTCGACGGTAAACTGGATTTCGCTCCGCCAGTCCGCGATTTTGCCGACCGGGGATTTCCACTCGAGGGCGGCCGCCTGGACGCCATTCACGGACGCGCCATCGCTGCCCTGGTCTACGGGCGCCGGAAACATTTCGTGAACGTTTTCATCTGGCCCTCGAGTGAATCGGATGCCTCCCCGCGCGGCGGTTCACGCCAAGGCTATCAATGGCTCGATTGGCGCAAAGGCGGGATGGAATTCTGCGCTGTCTCCGACACCGCGCCCGCCGATCTCGACCAACTTCAGCGGCTTTTCGCTGAATAGCCGGCGAGCCAGCCGGGCCTCCGACGGGGCAGGATGGGACGTGTGACTCGTGGAGGGTGGCGTGCCGAAAGAGGTTGCAGCCACCGGAGAAGGTGCGGCTCTCTCTAGAGAGACAAAGGGGACGTACAAGCGAGTGCGATGTCCGACCAAGATGATCCAACCAAGCGCAAGCCAGAATACGATAGTTCTTCGACGGCAACCAGCATACGAGACGGTGAGGGAGGAGTTCCTCGAGATTGCAAACGGGAAAACCACCCCAGTTAGCAGCCGCACAAAATCTGATCGTCCGATGAGACGTGACTTGATACCGCCTGCCGACTCCGCCGGATGTCCACTCCAACTTCGCCAGCGGGACCTAGACGACGGTGCTACCTTCAAACATTACGGGCTTGGAATGTTTCAGCCGGAAGGTGTGAGAATTGGCTGCCCGGCGCCCACGAGCCCTTGAGGCGGCCCTATAGCCGCGAATTCTTCAGCGGCGTTAGCCGCTACACGACTACCAGTCGCAAAGGGAATCCACTGGCATTAGCCGGTAGTTTCTAAGGCCACGGCGATCCCGCGATGGGCCATCCCTTCGAAAGCAGTCGACAGATCTCGGCCAACGCCTATGTCCTTTTACTTATACTTATACGCGGCTGTAAAGCGGCTTCCACCTGAGAGCTTGAGGTAGTACTCGGCGAGCCAAATTCCTTCCGTCCACTGATTTGCATGCCCGTTCGTTACGCCTCTGCCCGGCGCGTCCGCGTAGTCTTTCGAAGGACTTAGCGTCTTCGCTCCTCGCCATGCCTGACTCCTCCGCGGCTGCTCTGCCGAATCTTTTTCGGCTTTACTCCTAATCGGCGCCCGTTCTCTGCTTGCCCTCGGCTGAGTTCCGAGGCCGCGGACGCTGTGGAGGGCAGACTCAATCCGGCGCGCCCGCAAAAGTCGAGGATGGCTTTCCGGACCCTGCTGGGATCCATGTTCTTGCGGTCTGCGATCCCTGCGAACGGCACGCCAGCGAATTTCATCGCCGTCAGTTCTGCAGCCATGGTTGGGTTTTCCCATCCTCTCTTCCAAGTTCGTGCGCCGGTGCGGAAGGCCACTTTTTTCATAAATTGCTTCCGCTCTAAGCGAACGGTCGCCAACCAGCGCTTGAGGTATTCACGGTTCGATTCCGTCCCACGGCGATTTACGACGACTGCGGGAATCTCAGGGTGCAGTTTGTCCCATTGCGGCATCAAGTACCAGGCGCGAGCTTCTGCGCTGCCCTGAAGATGGACCCACAGTGTGCAGAACCCGGCATCGGAGATCCACGGATACTCACTGAATTGGAAAAGGGAGCACCATCTGGCAACGGACGTCCTGACGTCATCGGCCGCAGGCGAATGATCAAACTCCGATATCCGGCATAGCGAAGCCGCCATGACCGCGGAGATCCGTTCGCCAGTTGGCGGAAGGGCTTCATCGAAGCGCTGTGATTCGTACCATCGGCGGAACGCGGGGAGGACATTCTCCAACAGAATGTCGATCGGCGCAGGTTTCATCACTTCCGTCGTCGCGACTAGGAAATCGCGACGGGCGCGATAGTCGACCTCACTTTGCTTAACAAAAGCGATAGGCCCTGCCGGCTTAGAGGAAGGTTTCTTCACAGAAATGACCTCCTCGATCATTCTAGGCAAATTGAGGCATAAGGGTACCATGATGGCGCTTGCGGACGCCGTGAGGAATCCATATGACGCCTAGAACGTACTTAACGAGGCGAGAAGCGAGTGAATATACCGGCTTTTCAGAGCAGACCCTGGGAAAGTGGGCAGCCACTGGTAAGGGACCGAGGTTTACGAAGATCGGGACCGGCCGTCCGGCGCGTGTGCGGTACGCAATTGCAGATCTAGAGGCGTTTCTGCGCGGCGAAACTGCTCGGTCACCGGCAGCGAGAGAGCCGGCGCTGCTTGAACGGCCCCCTTATCGCGCATCCGTCCGCGACGGTGCAAACGGCGGCAAATCGGTACAACTGGTCCTCGCTGAAGGCGCAGGCCCTGGAAGCGGGGCGTTGAAGTGACGACAAATACTCGAAGAGCAAGAGAAGCGACGGTAAACAACGACGGGACCCTCACCGCCCAACTGGCTCAAGGGGTTATGGGCTGGCGTACAGGCCCCGGCAGATTCCTCAAGCCGGATAGGGGTTGGACTCCGCAATGGAAGTTTCAGCCCCTGACAAAACTGGAGCACGCGCTTGAGCTCTTGGACCATGCAACGCCACAACATTTCGCAATGGAGGGAGACGCGAAAACCGGATTCCGCGTGATGGTTCAAATCGCCGGCGCCACAGGAGAAGCACGCGGCCGCGAACTGACGCTGGCGCAACAGAGCAGGAAAGACAGATAAATCTTGGTATACTTCATATAACACCAAGAAGCATTGTAACGATATGAAATTATGGATTATAATGTGTGCATCGATGTACTACGAAGCAAGATTTATAGGTAAGTTCTATCCTCAGCACTTCGCTGTGGTATCGGCCTGTGCTTGGCAGGATGACGGTAGGACATGCCTGAATGGGCCGTTCGAGACGCGACATTTTGATAAGACCTTAATATAGCAGCATATTATTCGGCACGACTAGCCTCGACCCAATCGGCCAATCGGGCAATATTGGCAAGCCGTAGCCGTGAACTGACGCTGGCGCAACATAGCGGCATAGACAGATAAATCTTGGTATACTTCACACGCCACGTAGAAGCAATGTAACTATATGAAAATAGGTCCAATATTGTCTATGGTAGTATAGTGTGAAGCAAGATTGCAAAGTTAGATCGCTCCTCAGCACTTCGCTGTGGTGTCGGCCTGTGCTTGGCAGGATGACGGCAAGGGTGCCGAAACGAGAAGGATTTGGCAAAACTGCCTAATAACAGGCATTTGCAGTCAGGAATGTAAGGGCCCGGTCGATATCGAGCCAGTTCGGAGTTGGCTGGTCCAGCAGGTCTCAGGCAGATTGGTGTTGAATCTACGGCTTGATATACTGTAATCTACAAAAAAGGGAATTTAACGCAATGCAGAAAACCGTAACAGTCACCGTCACCGTCGGTGACCGCCGGATCACTCTCGAGGGACCCGAGGATTTCGTTAGGAGCGAAGTTCGGCGCTTCACCGAGCCTGATCCTGAACCCGCAAACCACAGCGCGAAAGCGGCAGCGGCCCCGGCACCGGGGCAGTTGTCTGAACGCGATCTAATCGCTCAAAAGCGTCCCCGGAATCAAACCGAGGTCGTTGCAGTACTCGGTTTCTGCCTTATCGAAAATGGCCTGGCCGAGTTTAGCGAGGCGGACATAAAGAAAGCTTACATCCGTGCAGGGGTCCGTCCCCCGAAGGTGATAGCGCAAGCCTTACGGGACGCGAGGAACAAGTTCGATTTCATTGAGGCCGGGTCAAAGAAGGGCACGTATCGGTTGTCAACGCATGGTGACCGAACGGTTCGATTTGATCTGCCGGTGGGCGAGTAGGAGAAACACATGGCAGAGACATATAGAATTCGTGTACGACGAGGTGATCTGGAAGTCGAGGTTGAGAGCAGCGACCGTGAATACGTTGAGGCCAAACTTGAACAGTACCTCAATGCGGAACGATCTTCTGAACCGATAAGAGAAGGATCAGGGGGGGCGGATGCTTCTGCGGTGCGATCCCGCCGTCCTCTTTCGGTGCGGGAATTCGTTAAACAGACAAACCCGGAAAAGAAGAATGAAGTAGCGGCGATTATTGCGTACTTCCTCGAATATCACGCTACCCCGCCGTTGGAGGAATGGAAGCCGGACGAAATCGGAGACAAGTTCGCCGACGCACGGAAGCCAAAACCCGCGAACATGCGCGACCTCTTGGTTAAGAGCGACTACTTTATGGAAGGCCGAGAAAAAGGCACCTATCGCCTCTCGGAGACGGGCGTGAACTGGGTGGAAGGGCAGCTAGGGAACGATGCGAGCTAAGGTTGAATCATTGTTGGCCGCAAAGGCTCCCGCGCCTCTCGTCACGGCGCTGCTTGACGCGTATAGGGAGCTTAAGGACAACTTCAACTTCGAGAAATTTCGTCCGTCAGAGCTTGAAGGTGGTCGGTTCGCGGAAGCTGCAATCCGGATCGTCCAGCATCTCGCAACTGGATCGCACGAACCTATGGGAAAAGCGCTCCCTCGCTTCGATAATCTAGTGAAGACCCTTGAGAACGTTCCGGCGGCAAACGCACACGAATCTCTGCGGATTCACTTGCCGCGAGCCCTGTTCACAGTTTACGGCGTCAGAAATCGCAGGGATGTTGGTCATATTGGCGGTGACGTAAACCCGAACCGTGCGGACGCCTATTTTGTTGTCGCGGTCTGCGATTGGGTTCTCGCTGAGCTAATACGCCTGACATTCAACTGCCCCTTGGTTGAAGCGCAAGGGATGGTAGACAATCTGGCGGAACGTAAAATCCCCATCGTCCAGGATTTTGGAGGTTTCCCCAAACTTCTGCGAACGGACTTGACCATTCCCGACAAGATCATGGCTCTGGCTTACCGTTCCGGCGCCGCCGGGCTCTTAGTCAGCGATTTACAGAAATGGCTTAAGCCGGTGAAGCCTGGTCCGCTAGGTGTTGCGTTGCTCCGTCTTGATCGTGACAAGGCTTTCCTGCATCGAGACGGCGATCAATGCTTCATAACGGCGTCCGGCATCCATTACGTCGAGAAGAACATGAGTTTTGTACTGACGGTCTGAGAACCCAAAAGGAGGGCCGAAATATGCCCAAAGCATCGCTAACGCTTGAGAATGGAACCGTCGTAACTATCGAGGGAAGCTCATCGGAAGTTCAAGAACTGCTCGCCTTCTATGGCTCTACGACGCCAAAGGTCCCTAATGGTAAGCCGTCCAAACCGCAAACGACTCCGGCGGCTTCGCGTCAGTCCCCGCATTCAACCACTGAAGGCGGCGATGACGTTGATCTGATGGCCATCGTTAATTACGCGAAGTCGTTCGACGAGGCTGACAGAATCGAGACCGAAATACTCGATAAGACGGACCAACTTCCAAGGGTGTTACTGCCCATGTACATCGTGTATGAGCACATGGGTAATGGCCACGGCCTCACGTCGGGTCAGATCAACAAAGTAACGGTACAGCTCGGCGTTCCGGTCAAGCTGTCCAACGTTTCTACGGCGCTGGCCGGGTCTGCGGCGAAATACGTTATCGGCGACACCGTACGGAAGTCGGGGCAAGCCGTCAGGTACAAGCTATCGCGTCGAGGCCATGCGTATTTGAAGGAAATTATCACAAGTCGGAAAGCATAGCTGAATCTCATGGCGTGCAATAGCGTGCAAGGGTGCGCGGCAGGTGTGGCATTCTTGGCATACGTGGGCATGTATTTTCTACAAGTTATGGAAGGGATTGGGAACTTCGGGGAACTTCGGGGAACTTCGGGGACGGAGAGACATGGTACGAAGTGAGAAATCCTCGCTCGAGGCCACTTCTATCAGCATATGGCCCGATTCGCTCGCGCCGTCGCCGTAGGAGTGGCGCACCACATCACCCAG